>SPJK01037454.1_pt1 | contig 14560 bp, 11 predicted proteins | sample 3741771 | NCBI WGS metagenome assembly SPJK01 (sample SAMN10925997, study PRJNA522277) | cold seep metagenome | isolation source: Elba SIP-enriched marine methane seep metagenome, extraction at timepoint T2 | place: Italy: coast of Elba, Mediterranean Sea | reverse complement strand
TGTAGTTCTAAGTTCCTTTTAATAAAACTTTCATTCGTTTTTGCCAGTTTATCGTTTAATGTTCTTAATTCTTCAACATAGCCGACATTCAACAAACGGTACTCTACCTGGCTGCGTACATGCTGACTCATGAGCCAACCAAACATCAACGTGACAGTGATGAGGCCAAATAAACCAAAAAACCACCAAGCAAATGTCTCAAAATTGGCAAACAAATACCATGCGCTTACACAGGTCACACTAACAATAAAGGCCACCAAGCCCTTAAAAGAAGGTGCCTTCGAGGCCGCTGAAAGTGCAATAACAACCGCCACTACTGATGCTACACGATAAGAACCTGCTTCAGCATCAAAAGGCGCCGCTAGGATGAAAAAAGCAGACCCCCAAGCTAAACCACTCAGGATATGTAAGAAGTGTTGCCTGCGTCTAAAAAACTTGATTTGATAACTTGGCAAATCATGATTGAATTGAAATGAAGTGTAAATAATGTAGATATTAATAAAAAAGATACACAATATCCAAGCAATGATATTTTCTCTCGCTGCAACAAGATAAAAACTAGCAGCAAGATATAAAGCCAATATCAGTGAGCAATAAACAGCAATGCGTGACTGCTGTAAATAGATTTCGAGTAAGCCAAAGTCAATGGCATCCTGCATATTAAGCTTATTGATATTCACGCCCTAACGCCCGCCCGTATCTACTCGTGCTAACGCAGGGTTTGCCGCAAAATATTTCTTAACGCCAAGCAAAATAGACTTAGCCAATTTTGTTTGGTGGCGACTATTGTTTAGTTTTTTCTCTTCCTGTGGATTACTAATAAATGCTGTTTCTACCAGAATAGACGGAATATCTGATCGCAACACAGCAAACCCCGCTTGCTCCACATGTTTTTTATGCAATCTATTTACTTTACCAACATGACCTAGTACTGCTTTACCCAACTTCAGACTATCATTAATTGTCGCGGCTAGTGTTAAATCGATTAGTGTTTTCGTGAGTAGTGGGTCTTTATTTTTCAAGCTAACACCACCAATAAGATCAGACTGGTTTTCTTTTTTCGCCAAATAACGTGCCGTCCTACTAGAAGCGCGACCTTCAGACAACACGAATACTGATGAGCCACGTGCTGATGATTTGGTGAAGGAATCAGCATGAATCGAAATAAATAAATCAGCCTTCATCTTACGTGCTTTGACGACCCGTCGTCCTAAAGGCACAAAATAATCTCCATTACGGATCAACACACCACGCATATTAGGTTCAGCATCTATCTGTTTTTTTAACTTTTTCGCAATGGCTAAGGTAATATGTTTTTCACGACTGACCTTACCTATCGCCCCTGGATCTTCACCACCATGCCCCGCATCAATTGCAACTGTGATGACACGCTTTTTCTTTGGCTTGGTCTTTTTAACTACTTGTTCCGGTTTATCTTTAGTGGCTGGCGGTATAACAGCTGGTTTAGCTTGTTTACCTTCACCATGTTCAAGGTCCTTAAGCATTGCCATTAATGGGTCTTTTAGTGGAATAATGTCTAATACTAATCGGTGCTTATACTCCCCCGCTGGCTTTAAGGTGAACACGTTGAAATTCACAGTTTGTTTTAAATCAACAACAACACGCACAACATTCGCTTGATAAGCAGCGATACGTACTTTCTCAATATAAGGGTCTTCCGCCGCCACCTTCGCAGAAAGCGCATTCAATACGCTATTCAACCTAATATCCTCAATATCTAAAACGATACGCTCGGGATTCTTCAGCGTGAAGGTTTGGTATTTCAATGGTTGCCCAGACTCAAAAGTCACTCTTGTATAGTCCTCAGCAGGCCAAACACGCGTTGCGGTGACTTCAGCAGTGGATTGCGTTGCAGCACTCGCACTTAGGGCGATTAACAATAATACAAATTTTAGAAAAAATGACTTAACCATACATCCTTACACAATTAATAACGCAGCACTGTTAATGTGCGCCCATCTGCTTGTTCACTATTATTCAATAAACTTAATTTAACATCAAAACTCGGTGTTGGCAGAATACGTTCAGCTTTTTCTGGCCACTCAACAAGACAAACGCTGTCTTCATTAAAATACTCATTAAAACCCGCCGCATACCATTCATCCTCATCTATAAATCTATATAAATCAAAATGATAAAGATTAAATCTCGAAACCACATAAGGTTCTACTAATGTATACGTTGGGCTTTTCACCTTACCTGCATGACCTAAGCCTTGCAACACACCACGCACAAACGTTGTTTTGCCAGCACCCAAGTCTCCGTGCATATAGACCACAGCGCCTGCATTTAGTTGTTTAGAAAATTCACGCCCAGCTTGTAAGGTTGCCGCTTCATCAGCTAATTCAAGTGTAAAATGCTTATCCATGACAGACAATACCCAAAATAGTAACGTTTTTACGGCACTTGCGGCCGACATTAAACGTTGGGGAAACGAGCTGGGTTTTGCTGACATTGGCATCACCGACGTCGATTTGTCTAAAGCGGAAGCAGCACATCAAGAATGGGTGAAAAAAGGCTTTCATGGTGAGATGGATTATATGGCAAAACACGGCACTAAGCGAACACGTCCTACCGAATTGGTGCCAAATACAATCCGCGTGATATCAGCCCGTTTAGATTACCTACCGCCTAAGGCAAAAGATAGCTGGCAAGTAATTGATGAAAGCAAACAAGCCTTTATTTCTCGCTATGCGCTTGGCCGCGACTATCATAAGGTCGTCCGTAAAAAGTTACAAAAACTATGCTCACAAATACAAGAAGCCGTGCACGATGTTGAGTATCGTGTATTCACCGATAGCGCACCAGTTCTAGAAGTAGCGCTGGCTGAGAAGTCAGGCCTAGGCTGGCGTGGGAAACACACGCTACTCATCAACAAAGATCATGGCTCTTGGTTTTTTTTGGGTGAAATTTACACAAACCTACCTTTACCCGTTGATACGCCAGCTAGTAATCATTGCGGCAGTTGCACTGCCTGTATCGACGTTTGCCCAACAGCAGCCATTACCGCACCCTATGAAGTCGATGCTAGGCGTTGCATTTCTTATCTCACGATTGAACTAAAACATAGCATTCCAGTGGCATTTCGGCCTTTGATTGGTAACCGTGTTTATGGTTGTGATGATTGCCAGTTAACCTGCCCTTGGAATAAGTTTGCCGAAACTAGCCAAGAAGCAGATTTTCATGTTCGTCACGGACTTGATGATATTAGCTTGGTTGACTGTATGAGTTGGTCGGAGGAAACGTTCAAACAAAAAATGGCTGGTAGTGCTATTTATCGTATCGGCTATGAGCAATGGCTACGCAATATCGCAGTAGGTCTCGGCAACGCACCGAGCAAGCCCGACGTGATTCAAGCGCTAAAAAAACGCAGAAACCAAGCCAGCACACTGGTCAAAGAACATATCGACTGGGCACTAGCACAACATCAAGCGTCTGCTTAAATGAGTAGCTATGCCGCTTTCGCTTTTTGGACAAGCTGATTTCCAGCTACCCTAAACTGATTTCTACCACCCTCTTTCGCTATGTAAAGTGCCTCATCAGCTGCTTTAATGAGCTCTGATTGCGTTTTGCCATGTTGAGGGTACATCGCAATACCCATCGAGATGGTAATTTGCCCCAAAGACTGGCTATGTAGTTGCAATTCTAAATCACGTGTCGCTTCTAACAGCACCTGCGCTCGTTTCGCCGCTGATTGTTGATCAATTTCGTTCAGCACTAAAGTAAACTCTTCACCACCATACCGACAACTAATATCTTCACCGCGCACCATACTCGCGAGTAAATGACCAAACTTTTTAATCACATAATCTCCAGCGTCATGCCCGTAGGTATCATTGAACACTTTAAAATGGTCAATATCAATCATCATAACGGCCATCTCACTCTTCTTACGTTCTGCACGAGTCAACTCTCGTGAGAAAGAGTCGTCCAGATAGCGTCTGTTATATAGCGTCGTTAATGGGTCACGAATCGCTTGCTGTTCTAATTTCACTCTTAAATTCAGATTAGAAATTGTGAGGCAAAGTTGCTCAGTAATCGTATAAATCTTATTTTGGAAAGAACTGCTATTAAAGGTTTCTTCGTTGGCCCCAATATGTAACGCGCCAAGCGAAACACCTTGTGATTGCAATAATACACACTGAACGGCATCTCCATCTTCAATATCTAAATGGTTGCAGCTAATCTCCATGCCATGGTTTTTAGACAGGTGCACCCCACCTCGCCGGAAACCCCAACAATCTCTTGGCTGGAAACGTTCATCCCCTGGCCATGTAGCTCCCCAAGTAGCAATCACCTCAATCGTATCTAAGGAAGGGGGAGAAACTGCCAGCGCACCAAAGGTATGCTCGCCAAATAAATGGCCACACATACTTGAAATAATACCGACTAATTCATCGCGGGATTCACATGTCGTCAACGCTTGACTAAACTTCTGAATCAACTCACTATTTTCAGACTGTTTATTCAAGCAATCTAATGTTTTCTGTTGCTCACCAAGCAATTGACGCTCTCGTTTAATATGCTGATAAACGTAGTAGTTAACACCTAAAAAAACGACGAACACTACAAAGATGATCCGCATGAGTTCATCATGCAATATAGCCAAATCTTTATCAAAAATAGATGTTGGTGTGGCAATCCGGATATAGCCAGAAAAGTTATCTCCCTCGTAACGTTTTGCAACATACATTAATTCTTTATCAATTGTGCTGCTGTGCCGAATAGACTGCCCTGCTTTGAACAAAGTCGCACTAAGGACTTCAGGCCGATCAGCATGCGTCTCCATGGTATGCACCTCGCTCACACCCAACCATGAATCCGCTAGGACTTTTCCAGCGTCACTTATCACCGTAATTCGGAAATCCTGATTCCCGCCAATACCACTGATAAATTGATTGACACTGACTGGCGTAGGTTTAATCGCTAGTTTTTCTAGTGTATGTGCAATGGTGTCCGCCTGAGCGCTTAAGTCTTTAATCTCAAGCTCGTGCATCCACCCTTCTGTTTGCTGCTCTAAGTAACTGGTAAATGAAAGAAGCACCGCAACAGAGCATAGGAAAACAGCCGTTAGAATGCTAATTTGCTTATACTTATTAAGTAGGCTCCAAATACTGTTAAGCTTCAACAGTTTCAAGCTATTTTTTTTATTTTGTAATGTCATCGATTGCAACTCTATTCAGTGGTTAGTAACTTGATTACGGCAAAAAAAGTAGTAACTTGAATATTGAAAGTTGCTTACAACTCACCGTAAAAAAATAGCAAAAAAAGGAAAGCAGCCATTCACGCAAGGCTTAGGTTTGTCTCAAGTCAAGAAAATGACATATATGGTCATAATCAACCGCTTAAATAAAGGAATTGGTTATAGTTTTGCTATAATAAGTGTCGAAATAAGGTTTTTATGAGTTTTGTACTCTTTTGTAACAGCAATAACTTAATTCATAATTAAAATAAATTATTTACATTCATTAGAAAAAAATAGATCAATAAATGGCAAGATTAACCCAACACCCTAGCTGGAAAGCATTATCAGAACACCAAGCCGCAATACTCCCGCAACAAATGCGAGATTTATTTGCAGCAGACCCAGAAAGATTTAATAAATTCAGCATCACGCTCGATGATTTATTACTGGACTATTCAAAACACCGCATCACTGAAGAAACCCTAACTTTACTGTTACAAATCGCGCGTGAAGCAAAAGTTGAAGATTGGCGAGAACGCATGTTCTCAGGTGAAAAAATCAACATCACCGAAGACCGCGCAGTATTACATACCGCCTTACGTAACCGCAGCAACACACCCGTCTTAGTGGATGGAATTGATGTCATGCCAGAGGTAAATGCGGTACTTGCACAAATGCGCACATTCTCAGAGAAGGTGCGGAGTGGCGAATGGAAAGGCTTTACTGGCAAACGTATCACCGATATTGTCAATATCGGTATTGGTGGCTCGGACTTAGGGCCAGTCATGGTTTGCGATGCATTGAAGCCCTATGCTAGTCCAGACTTGAATGTACACTTTGTCTCCAACATTGATGGCGCGCACTTAAACCGCGCATTAGAGCAATGCGATGCTGAAACAACGCTATTCATCGTTGCCTCTAAAACATTCACGACACAAGAAACCATGACCAATGCACACTCTGCAAGAACTTGGTTTCTAAACGCTGCAAAAGATGAACAACACGTTGCCAAGCACTTTGTCGCTTTGTCGACCAATGCCAAAGCCGTATCAGCCTTTGGCATTCACGAAGATCAAATGTTTGCTTTCTGGGACTGGGTCGGTGGCCGTTACTCATTATGGTCAGCGATTGGCTTGTCTATCGCACTATATGTTGGTATGGATAATTTTGAAGCACTATTGGCCGGTGGCCATGAAATGGACAACCACTTCAGAACCGCGCCATTAGAAGAAAACATGCCTATTCTATTAGCATTGATTGGCATTTGGTATAACAACTTCTTCCATGCGGATACGCATGCAATCCTACCGTACGATCAAAGTCTATCGCGCTTTGCTGCCTACCTGCAGCAAGCAGACATGGAGAGTAACGGTAAATTTGTTTGTCGTGATGGCACACGCGTACACTACAAAACAGGCCCAGTCATCTGGGGTGAAGCAGGCACTAATGGGCAACATGCGTTTTACCAATTGATTCACCAAGGTACGCCAATTGTCCCAGCAGACTTTTTAATGCCTGTACATAGTCACCACAAGGTGGGTACAAACGGACATGAGCACCATAAAATCTTATTGGCTAATTTCTTAGCGCAAACACAAGCTTTGATGCTAGGCAAGACGAAAGAAGAAGCGAGAGCTGAACTTGAACAACAAGGCTTATCAGGCGACGCATTAGAGAAGCTACTGCCACATAAAGTGTTCGAAGGTAACCGCCCGACAACCTCTATTATGTTTGATAAATTGACGCCAAATACACTTGGCAAACTCATTGCCCTTTATGAGCATAAAATTTTCGTTCAAGGCATTATCTGGGACATTAATAGCTACGACCAATGGGGTGTGGAGTATGGTAAACAGATTGCAAGCCAAATTCTACCGCAGCTTATTAGCGATGAAGATGTCACCAATTATGATAGTTCAACCAACGGGCTGATTAACTACACCAAGCACAAAGGCTTGTAAAACAGACGCTCTTCATCAACAAAAAAGCTGGCAATGCCAGCTTTTTTGTTGATGATCACATTGCTCCGGTTAACGCAATGTTGGCCCTTGAGAAGCCACATCTAAACCAACATGCTTAGCAATGCTCGCACCTAACTGTTTAGCAAAGCGATCCGCAAAGCTTTCTTGATAGGTGAAATCAACTATTTTCTCTTGTTTAACCACCTCTCTCGCCACATAACTAGCACTACCAAAAGCATCTGCTAAACCCAGCTTAATGCTTTTTTCACCACTCCAAAATAAACCGCTAAATGTATCCTCGTTTTCTTTTAAACGGTCGCCACGTCCCTCACGCACCACCGTTTTAAATTGCTCATGAATTTCATTTAACATCGATTGCGCAAAAGCAGTGTGCTCTGGGTTAACTGGTGAAAATGGATCTAACATGGCTTTATTCTTACCTGCTGTTAACAAGCGGCGTTCTACGCCCAGCTTTTCCATTGTGCCTGTAAAACCATAGCCATTCATCAAGACACCAATTGAGCCAACGATACTGGCTTGATCAACATAAATTTTATCGGCAGCAGCGGCAATATAATAGCCACCAGACGCGCAAATATCTTGCACCACCGCATACACAGGGATTTCAGGATGCAGTTTTTTATAGCGCTGCACTTCATTATTAATCATGCCCGCTTGCACAGGGCTCCCGCCAGGACTATTAATGCGTAAAATAACACCTTTGGTGCCTTTATCTTCATAGGCATCTTTTAAGCTACTGGCAACCGCATCAGCATTCACTTCCCCGCCTGCTTGAATCACGCCAGCAATATCGATTAAGGCTGTATGTTCAGTGGAAATAGCGGCGCCGTCTTTCACAAGCCAGCCGACAGCATAAGCCAATAGCGTAAATAAATATAAAAACATCAGCAGCTTAAAAAAGATGCCCCAGCGCCTTGCGGTTTTTTGTTCTTTTAAACTAGACATCGCTAGCTTCTCAATCATATCTTTTTGCCAAGCGTTATCTTGTGCTCTTGTATCTTCTGCCATGATGCTTCCTGTGATTACTCTCTTTAAATTATTATTTGATTCAATCTTTTTCTAGGTGAATGATAATCCGTTCACCCTCTTCTGTCACGGCCAAAGCTTGCAATTGTTTGCCCTTGCAAGGTCCATAGACACAATGACCTGTATTAGGTTCATAATGTGCGCCATGCGTTGCGCAAATTAAAAAATCTCGGTCCACCGTAAAAAACTCACCCTCGTTCCAGTCTAACTCGACTGGCATATGGGCACATTGATTCACATAAGCATACACTTGGTTTTGATAACGTATGGCAAAGCCAGTTGCGTGTTCACCTAGTTGCGGAATATCAAAGCGTAGCCCTGTTGATTTCTCTTGTAAGTCTGCACTATTCAGCTGAATCGTTTTATTAGGCATTGTTCAACAACCAATCACTTAATTCACTAAACTGCTTAAAAATACCTTTAGGATCCAAGGCTAGTAGTTTCTCACTACTGTGCGCACCATACGTCACTGCCAATGCTTGCACGCCAGCATTTTTCGCCATTTGCATATCATAGGTGCTATCTCCAATCATCAATGTTCGTTCTGGCGTGACAACACAGTAATCCATCAATTCATCCAGCATCTGTGGATGTGGTTTAGAAAAGCACTCATCAACAGTACGTGTTGTCTGAAAGTAATTCGCAATACCAGAGCGCTCTAATGCCATATTAAGACCACGTCGTCCTTTACCCGTTGCAACAGCTTGTTTATGGCCTCGACGACTGAGCTCTGCAATCAATGCCGTGGCACCATCAAACAATGGAATGGTTTGCTCGCCAGCAAAATAGTTTTTCCGATACTGCAACGCTAATGCTTGTGCTTGCTCAGCAGAAATATCGCCGAACAATACGTTAATTGATTGGCTTAAACCCAAACCAATCACATTTCTCGCTTCTGTTAATGCCAACTTAGGCAAACCAACCTGCTCTGCCGCACGAACAAGTGCGGCCGCTATCATGCCCGTGGAGTCAGCTAAGGTGCCATCCCAATCCCAGACAATCAAATCAAATTGTTTTTTCATTTATCTTTCATCACCTTTAAAACAACTCACTTTTTCGTTAATGACTGCATGAAAGCCGCCAAATCTTTAGGGATAGCCGCTTGTAAACGCAGTCGCTCACCCGATAAAGGATGCTGTAATTTTGTTTCAGCAGCATGTAAAAACATCCGCTTTAACCCTTGTTTTTGTAACTGCTTGTTTAATGCAAAGTCCCCATACTTATCATCCCCTAAAATTGGGAAGCCTAAATGAGCCAACTGTACTCTCAATTGGTGCGTACGGCCTGTCACCAACTTGGCTTCTAACAAACTAAACCCTTCGAAAGATTGCTTTAAATAAAAAACCGTCTCTGACACTTGCGCTTCATTACGTTTGTCTTTCTTTTTATCGGTCACCACATTCACACGCCGCTCGCCTGATGGCAGCACATATTTTTGCAAATCGAGGACAACACGTTTTTTCTGTTCTTGCCACTCACCCGCCACCATCACGGCATACCGTTTATCTGTTTGATTCGCGCGTATAGCCTTGTGCAGTGCGACTAAAGCAGTTCTTTTTTTTGCCAGCAATAGCAAACCAGACGTTTCGCGATCCAACCGATGCACAAGCTCTAAAAATTTTGCTTGCGGCCGCTCTAAGCGTAACTGCTCAATCACACCACGACTAATCCCACTACCGCCATGTACTGCGACGCCTGCAGGCTTATCAATCACAAGCATTGCCTCATCCTCGAACACAATAACTTCATTAAATTTTGCAATGGCTGGCGCAGACACTGGTTTCTTATTCACAGATTCCGATACGCGGATCGGAGGCACTCGCACAATATCATGTAAGTTTAATTTACGCCCTGCACTGACACGCCCTTTATTCACACGCACTTCACCGCTGCGTAAAATACGGTAAATATGACTTTTCGGTACGCCTTTTAGCACTTTTGCTAAAAAATTATCGATGCGCTGTCCTTCACTGGCTTCATCAACCAATATTTTCGCTGCAGAATGTGCACTAACTTGTTTATTTTCACTTACTTGTGTCATATATTTTGCTTAAAAGCTTAATAAAGCCTATACTCTACCAATCGTTAATATATATTAGAAAAAACTATTACAGCGATACTAAAATAACTTTAAAGTGCATTAATCACTTCAAGCGTATTTTAGTTTAAAGAATATTTGGTTAATACCGCTCGCCATATTAAGTAGCGATAAAATAATTGCGCTCTAGCCGCCGCAGATTAAATAAAATTAAAGTGCGACTAAAGTTTGCTGAAGACCCAATTTTAACGAATTTATGCTAATTAAGCATGAGTTTTTAAGTTTATTTTAAGTGAGATTTTAATTAACAATACGATGTAAACGTCACAATAGCTACGTTTATACTGTGGTGTGTTACACACCATAAATGCGTTATTAAAATTAAGTATAAGATTGTTTCGCTAAAATAACGACTTAAGTCAATTGGTCACTCACTTAATTGAGTGCCTAGACGCTGCCAGCATTGCTGGCACCAATGTGCCTTCGCAACTTTAATCACCACAAAAATCTGCCCCGCTGAGCGTGGGAGTATTCAATGAAACGCATGTTATTTAATGCAACGCAGTCAGAAGAACTACGCGTTGCAATTGTCGATGGTCAAAAATTAATTGATTTGGACATCGAGCACACTGGAAAAGAACAAAGAAAAAGCAATATCTACAAAGGGATTATCACCCGCATCGAACCATCTTTAGAAGCGGCTTTTGTCGACTATGGTCAAGAGCGACACGGCTTCTTACCATTTAAAGAAATTTCTCGCGCCTACTTCAAAAACAAGCAAGATGGTGGTAGCAAACCGCGCATTCAAGATGCGATTAAAGAAGGACAAGAGCTGATTGTTCAAGTTGATAAAGATGAGCGTGGTAGTAAAGGCGCCGCTTTAACAACTTACATTTCACTAGCTGGCCGTTATTTAGTCTTGATGCCAAATAACCCTCGTGGTGGTGGCGTTTCTCGTCGCGTCGAAGGTGAGGAACGTAATGAGCTCAGAGACACTATGGCTCAACTTGAAATGCCAAAAGGCATGAGCATCATCGCACGTACAGCAGGCATTGGCCGTACCGCAGAAGAATTACAATGGGATTTAAACTACCTTTTACAACTGTGGACTGCTATTGAAGATGCATCCAACCTACAAAAAGGCGCTTTCTTAATCTACCAAGAAGGTAGCTTGGTCATTCGCGCTATTCGTGACTACTTTAGTGCTGACATTGGAGAAATCTTAATCGATACGGCAGACGTCCATGAACAAGCCGTCCAATTCATGGACCATGTGATGCCGGCGAATGTATCAAAAGTCAAACTATACGAAGACGAAACACCCCTATTCTCTCGCTTTCAAATCGAGCACCAAATTGAAACGGCTTTTTCTCGTGAAGTGCGTCTACCTTCTGGTGGCGCAATCGTCATTGATCATACAGAAGCACTTGTATCGATTGATGTTAACTCAGGCCGCTCGATTAAAGGCGCGGACATTGAACAGACCGCATTCAACACCAACCTTGAAGCTGCAGAAGAGGTTGCACGTCAACTTAGACTGCGTGACTTAGGTGGTTTAGTGGTTATTGACTTCATTGACATGGAGAAGCAACGTAATCAGCGTGAAGTTGAAAATCGCATCCGTGATGAACTCCATGCCGATCGTGCGCGCATTCAAACAAGCAAGATCTCTCGCTTCGGTTTATTAGAGCTATCACGCCAACGTTTACGCCCTAGCCTAGGTGAAGGTAATCATGCACCTTGCCCTCGCTGTCATGGCACAGGCCATATCCGTGGTATCGAATCAACAGCGCTGCATATCTTACGTATCACGCAAGAAGAAGCCATGAAAGATAACAGTGCCATTATTCAGGTACAGTTGCCAGTTGATGCGGCAACATTCTTATTGAATGAAAAACGTGCTGACATTCATAAAATTGAAGAATTAATGGGTGTAGAAGTCATCTTAATCCCAAATATTCATTTAGAGACTCCGAACTACAATATCGTACGGATCAAGCAAGATGACGTTAGCGATGATGCATCTCGTGCCAGCTACAGTATGGTGGAAGCACCTGATGAGAATGACTACACGAGCAACAAAGAAGAAGCCAAAGCAACTGCACCAGAAGCACTGGTTAAAGGCATTAAGTCAACAACACCTGCGCCTGTTGCTAAAAAGAATGCTCCTAGTTCATTCTTCAGTCGTATCAAGAAATGGCTTGGCAGCGAAGGTGAAGTGAAGTCGGCTGAGCCTGTTGCAGCGGAAGCAAAAACAAACACGAACCGTGAAAACAATAACCGCAACCGCAATCGTAACCGCAATCGTAACCGTAATAATCGTGATCGCAATGACAAGCCTCAACAGCAAGCACGTGGTAACAATGCTCAAAACAAGCAGCAACCGCGCCAAGATGCTAACCGTAATGAAGGAAAAGCCAACAAAGCGGATAATGCAAATGAGCAAAACACGAAACAAAACAATCAATCTAGAGGGAATAGACGTAGCCGTGGCGGTCGTCGTGACCGTAGACCGCGCGAAGAAGTACAGAACACACAAGCAGAACGCGTAGAAACAACAACGACAGCTGATGTTGCTAAAACCGATGTCAAAGAAGTGAAGCCAGTTGCAGAAAAAGTGGCCACAAAGCCAGAAGCAACAACGAATGCTAAAGCTGAAACAGTAACCCAGGCTAAGTCAGAGACAGCAGCAACACCAAAAGCGCGCAAACCTAGAGCGAAAAAAGCAACTGAAACAAAACCTGCTGAAACAGCAAAAAGCACTAAAGCAAAAACAGCAGAAAAATCAGAAGCAAATCAAACTGAAGGTGCGAAGGCTGAAGTTGCCAAACCTGATACAGCAAAAGCTGAAAAACCAAAAGCAAAAAAAGCAGCCAAACCTCGAGCGACGCGTAAACCAAAAGCAGAAAAGCCAGTGGATTTAGCCGATAGCGGATTACAGTTAGTAGAAACGAAAAGTAAGCCGAAAGCAAAAGCGACAACTGCGAAGAAAGCTGCAAAGCCTAAAGCAAACCGCAAACCAGCTAACTGGAAGAAAGAAGAAGCTGCTGCCAAAGAAGACGCACCGCTAGTCATGGTAGAAACGCAAAAATAAGTCTATTAAAAGATAGGCAGTTCGCATAAAAAAAGCCCAGTTTTTCTGGGCTTTTTTTATGCGCTGTAAGGACTTTTTTTGATGAAGCTCAGCCCCTGACCATACTCATCAACCAGAATCCTAAAGCCACCATCATTAAGGCGCCAAAAACATGGCTTAAAATGTGGGCAGATGCCCATAGGTATTCTTGTTTATGCAGTAAAGTCAAGGTCTCCCCAGAGAAAGAGGAAAAAGTGGTTAGCCCACCCAAAAAGCCAGTCATGACAAATAGCCTGATTGCATCATGTGAAGGCGTCTCAACAAAATGAGCAAGCGCTAGCCCCATCAAAAAACCACCCAGCAAATTAACGAGCAGCGTTCCTAATGGTAACAGGCTGGCATTCAGCAATATACCTAAACCCCAACGCGCCCATGCCCCTAATGCTGCACCAATACCTACCGCTATCCATTGTCCAACTAACATACTCATCCTAACCCATCAATAAATGTTGTTGCCTGAGCTTCAGCACACAAGTGCCCATAATATACCCACTTTGTACTAAATTTGTCACTCATGCACCACTTTGGTCGCTATTGTCAATTTTCGACACGCATTTTTATCTCAAAAAAGAATGTGGCAGCAATAACAAAACACGCCTGAAAGCAAGTCCTATAGCCACTCACAGCCCAAAAACAAAAAGTTACAACCCGCAAACATGAAACATGGCACGCTAAATGCTTAATACTAAGCAAGCTTCTCCAAAGCTAAAATCTCCTCCCTTGGGGCGCCATTTATTTAAATGCCGCCTCATTTTTTTTGTGCTTCTCCTGCACTCAAATACTAAGAGTAATCTAAGAATTCAGCCTTGATCTAATGCGGTATTTAGGTATTAAATTGAGTGTTATTTAATTATAAAATGCTCACGATAGTACTTCAGCTCTTCTATCGACTCATAAACGTCAGCCAATGCTTCATGTTTACCTGATTTTTTAAACCCTGAATAGATGCTAGGTTTCCACCTTCTCGCCAACTCTTTAAAAACACTAACATCTAGGTTGCGGTAATGAAAAAAGGCCTCTAATTCTGGCATGTAACGCGCCATAAAACGACGGTCTTGGCAAATTGAGTTGCCACACATTGGCCACTTCCCTGCAGGCACATACTGCTCTAAAAAAGCACTCATCTCTGCGGTACCTGCCGCATCGTATGTCGTTGATGCATTAACCTTCTCGAT
>SPJK01086188.1_pt1 | contig 14564 bp, 12 predicted proteins | sample 3741771 | NCBI WGS metagenome assembly SPJK01 (sample SAMN10925997, study PRJNA522277) | cold seep metagenome | isolation source: Elba SIP-enriched marine methane seep metagenome, extraction at timepoint T2 | place: Italy: coast of Elba, Mediterranean Sea | reverse complement strand
GGCGTTGCCGGTATCCTTCCTTGATACCGTGACATGATAGGGCAATAAGCACCTTGCAGACGTAGCAAACCGAACTAGACTCAGGCGATGCAGATTCGATCCCTTGAATACGCGTCGCCTGATTATTTTTCCTCGGTTGAACTACGCAAGAAGTTTCTCCGCGAGCCGCTTGGCCTCGAACTCACCGAGGCGGACACGGCACCCGACGCCGACCAACATCATTTCGGAATCTACAATGAAACAGGCAAACTCGTCGGTAGTGCCATCGGCATGCCACTCCCAGAGAAGGGACCCGACGTTGTCCGCATCCGCCAAGTCGTGGTTGACGAAGCATGGCGTGCCAAGCAAGTTGGCCGTCAACTGATGCTCGGCGTCGAAAAGCTGCTCTCTGAAATGGGCTTCACCCATTTCGAACTCTACGCCCGCGAAGAAGCGGCCCCGTTCTATAAGAAGTGTGGTTATCAACCGACCGGGGCGACGGAAGTCTTAATCGGCATCGAGCACGAGCACTTCACGAAGCAGGTAAGAAAATCATATTTTAATTCGAATAAGTAAAGCTTGATTAACACTTTTTATTCATTACAATTAAGGTCTGTATTCGATATACCCACAATATTTGAGTAAGAACTAAAAAAAGCTCTGCAAGCCTGATTACCAGTCTCCTTAAGGAATGGTATCTGCTTGCAGAGCTTTTTTTGTAATGACATAAATAACTCCCTTTTAGGATCTATTTCATGCAAAAGCTACTACTAAGCATCTCAGGTATCTATCTACTTCAGATCATTTACTTACTCCCGGTTGATGCTGAGTCAATTTTAGATCTGAATTGGTACGATAGATTTGGCAACAATGGCTATGAACAACCACATTCGATGGAGATTGACTTTGAAGGAAACGTTTTAGTATCTGGTTCCACAGAGCGTCAAATAGGCAATATTCAGATTGGGCTAACAGATTCTTTCCTTCGCAAGTATACAAGTGATGGGCAAGTACTTTGGACGACACAATTTGGAAGCCCTAATGACGACAGCTATGGCATATTTGATATCGATGGAAATGGAAATTCTTATTTCGTGGCATTAGATAGAGGACCTAATCTTGCATCTGGTTCTGACAATTCTTGGTCAATTACCAAAATAGATTCATCAGGAAATTTGCTTTGGACAGATGAACTCGAAACTTCTTTTCTGCCTCAAGATATCATTGTTGATGAACTGGGAAACGCTTATCTCACCGGAAGAGAAGCTGCAATTCCATCCATTAAAAAACTAAGTGCCAATGGAGATACTTTATGGACAAGTCAAATAACGGGCCCCGGTTTAAATCGAGGAAAAGCGATCACTAAAGATAATCAAGGTAATATTTACATCACTGGAGAATCAGATGGTGATGTGAATGGCATTGATTCTACTGCTGAAGAAGATATTTTTGTTTCGAAGCTCGATTCATCAGGCAGCGTATTATGGACTGAACAGTTCGGCACTTCTGCAGATGATGTAACCTACGATATTACTGTAGATTCATTCGACGACATCTATATCACTGGAACGACTAGAGGAAATCTTTCCGGGTCAAATGCGGGTGAGCGTGATGGCTTCCTTATCAAGCTTGATCAAGCGGGAAATAAATTATGGGCTGAACAATTTGGTACTTATACGATCGACAACAGTGCATCCATTGATACCGATAGCAAAGGAAACGTCTACTTAACTGGATACACACGAGGGAGTCTTGGGGATGTTCGAGGTACTGGATTCGATGCTTACTTGAGAAAACACGATCGGCAGGGAAACCACCTTTGGACAAAACAGATCATACCTGAAAGAGAAGAGGGAGGCGTGGCTGTTCGAGTTGACCAGCTTGATAATACTTACGTATACGGTTGGCTGCACGGTACTCTGGACGAATTTAATCCGGGACAGAGAGATCCTTTTGTAATGAAATTTTCATGGGTTCCTGAGCCAAGCTCATTATTAATTATTGGGTTTGGTTTAGCAATTTTAACCAAATGCCGAATTTCTAGATCTTAGACACCTGGGCATACGCAGGCATTGGCAATGGTTGCATTATGTCTCATTTACTTAACCCACTTCTCAATCTGCACAGGCTCAGCCTGCTCTAACTTCTCCAGCATGCTATTGATGTCATTCTCGACGATCAAAGTCTCGTAATGCTCTTCGCGAAGGAACTTGCTGTCGCACATGTGTTTCATGAAGTCGATAAGCGAGTTGAAGTAGCCGCTGATGTTTAGAAGGCCGCACGGTTTGTTGTGATAGCCTAATTGGGTCCACGTGTACGCTTCGAAGATTTCTTCGATCGTTCCAATGCCGCCCGGCAACGCTAGAAAGGCATCGGACAGTTCGGCCATTCGGTTCTTGCGCTCGTGCATCGTGTCAACGATTTCCAGCCGAGTCAGCCCTTCATGAGCAACTTCCAAATCGACAATTTTCGAGGGAATGATGCCGATGACTTCGCCCGAATGCTCAAGCGCCCCATCTGCAACCGCTCCCATTAGCCCAACATTTCCGCCGCCGTAGATCAAACGGATACCTTGGTCCGCCAAGGCCATGCCAACTTCGCGAGCACTTTCGAGATAGACAGGAAGATCGCCCGGGCTTGAGCCACAATAAACACAAACTGAGTTTAGACGTTTTTCCATTTGCTATGCTTTCTAACGATTTGTAGGCTATTTGCTTGGATCTGTATTTTTACTGCCCAAGCAGGTAATCGATAAAGGTGGGTGCGAGTAGTTTTAACCCACAACTTAGTCGTCCTAAGAGAACTAAACGAAATGCCCAATAACCCATTTCTCGACAGTGGTCATTCGGAAGACAACTCATTTTACGAAGCAAGCAATCGCCTTGCCGAAGAGATGCATTTAGTTCCCTACGAGAGAAAGCTAAAGAACATTGGATTGATAATGATTGCCATCGGCGCTGTGCTAACAGTTTTCGGTGTCATGTTGTTCTTTGCTTTATTTACTGGGCTGTGGAACGCACCTCAAAACTATGATGTAGCTGAATTTTTAGCAGGATTTACTATTTCTAGTTTAACTACGTTCACAGGAATATGGATCTTACGTTCGGGTATAGACATGCAACGGCTTTATCAATCAAGCCGAAAAGCAGCGACAGTTACCTTGCTTATCTTTCTATTTATGTTTTTCCCATTTTCATTATTCTTCGGGATAGGATACTTAGAAATAATCTACAACAAGAACGTCGCTTCTATATTTAAGAATTTGAATCAGCGAGAGGAATAAATACTCTCCTCATTCTCTATAATTACTCGTGTCAAATCAGATATCCTTTTGACATAAAAAACAAAACAGCCACGACGATTGCTCACCGTGGCTGTTTGGGTGTCGTCTCAAGGGTGTTGTTCTAGCTTAGACCGTGCCGTCCATGCCGAGCCGCATCTTTAGTTCTTCGAACTCTTGGATATAACGGTCCGTTGTTGAATGGACCTGTTCGGCTTCGGTGATGAATCGCATCGATTCGTCGCAGTCGACGTGATGGTCGATCAAGATGTTTTCGTAGGCGGAAAGTTCGTTGCCGTACACAATCAGCAATTTGTGTTCGTCAAGTTGCACTTCCTGTGGCATGCGTGGATTAAGAACCGCGATGCCGGTGCAGCCGTCGTTCGTTAGCAGATCTTCGTAATCCCAAAGGATGCTTTGCAAGATCGGCATGTCGATATGTTCACGATAAAGATCGGTATGGTGACCGTTAGTATGACCGTGGCTTGTTTCTAGTACCACGTCGACAACTGGTCCGAGTGGTTCGATCAGTTCCATAAAGGTTTCAATCAAGCGACCTTTGGTGGCAGCGGCCATGATGACCGGCACATCGCTATGTGATTCTTCATCACGGTAAACATCATGACGAAATCCGGAACGTGGGATGACTTCCAAGCCGTAGCTTGGGCGTACCGCGTCGGTCAGCTCAAAGCTACCGTAGCGTGCCACGCTCAGATGCGACTCAAGGTCGTCCGAGCTAATCTGGTCGAAGCTACTGGTCGGCGCTTCAGGCGTTTCGATCGATTCGTCGAAGACGTTCGTGAAGAAATCCTTCAGGAAGCCCATCGGCAATTCTCTGTGTCTCAGGTTTCTCGGTAGTAATCCCGCTAAAAGGGTTTGCGAAGGATTACCGCACCGCCTGGGGAACAGTGCCGTTAGATTGGTTGGGACCTCGGGAGTTGTCCGTTTTTGTGTCTGTTCGTTGTTTTCTCTGCCAGACTTTCAAACATAGGTCGCGGTTAATGACGGGTAACTAGTTGCTCAGAGGTGGTCAAAAGAACTACCTATTTTATGAGCCCAAGAATCGGTACAGACGGACCCCAGAGCTAGGCATTTTGGCAAAGAGCTTTAGAATGATGTCTGTTCGCAACAATGCCGGTCACTGTTACAACCGGAACAAGTGGCTATGTGGTAATTGTGCAACAAGTTGCGAATGGATTCAGACAATCCAATTGCGAACCAGTTTTCACCTTTAACCCAAGAATCCACCGTGAAAATCTACACCCGTACAGGCGATGCAGGCGAAACGAGCCTTTTTGGAGGAGGTCGCGTCCGTAAGGACCACGCCCGAATTGAAGCCTACGGAACGGTGGACGAGTTGAACGCCACGCTTGGGGTTGCCCGGGCAACCATCGTGAAAATGCCAATCTTGGGTGAAGAATCGGGTTTCCAGTCCGAGAAAATCAAAGCGCTTAACGAACTACTCGGCACGATACAAAACCGCTTGTTCGATTTGGGAGCCGAACTGGCTACACCGGATCCAGGGAAGCACGATTTAGAAGCGATCGACGAGGATCAAATCCGCTTGCTAGAAACAGCAATCGACGCCTACGAGGATCAGCTTGCCCCGCTTAAGCAGTTCATTCTGCCAGGCGGATCTTTGGCAGCCAGCGAATTGCATGTTGCCCGCTGTGTCTGCCGACGTGCGGAACGTCAATTGGTCAGTATTAATCCAGAACAACCAGTTCGTGAGATTCTACTTCGTTACCTTAACCGCCTAAGTGATCTGCTCTTCGTGCTTGCTCGGACAGCCAACTCGGTCGCAAATATTGACGATCAAGAATGGGAAAAGATCGAAAAGTAGTGCAAACAGGGCCATTATCGCCGACCGTGCTTCACTAGAGTTTTTATGGAGCTCTTGCTAAGATGGAGCCATTAGTCGATGGTAAGAAGCAGAGTCATTTTGCCCCTCTTACTAGAGTATATTAACTAGAGATCCCGATACTCACCGCCTACCCCACGAAGTGATATGAAAAAGGTCGAAGCTATCGTTCGTCACTACAAGCTCGAAGACGTCAAGAACGCACTGAGCGAGCAAGGAATCACCGGCATGACCGTGACCGAGGTACGTGGCTTTGGTCGCCAGAAAGGTCACACAGAAGTTTACCGTGGTACCGAATATGCTGTCGATTTCGTTCCAAAGGTTAAGATCGAAGTCGTCATAGATGATGAACGAACCCAGCAAGTGATTGATTCGATCATCAAGGCGGGGCAAACGGGCCAAATCGGTGACGGAAAAATCTTTGTTGCTGAGCTCTCGGATGTCATCCGCATTCGAACCGCTGAGACTGGCAACGAAGCTATCTAAAATTGCTGTGGTGCTATCGTTAAAACGCTCTTTTCAAGACAAACTAGCGCCAGGCTGAATTGAAACTGTTTACCTAGATGTGGTTGTGATGGATCCTGTTCGTGACGACAGCTCGAGCTTGGATCAACGACAGTCGATGCTTGCTGAACTAAAAGCATCGATCGCTTCTCGACAAGAGGAAGTCCGTGAACTGCATGATCGAGGCGTGCCGCCCGCGCAGGTTTGTTCGAAACTAACCGCTGTGATTGATTCGGTGATCCAATCTCTTTGGAAAACGAATCTGGAAGGTTTGCCAGAGAACGAATCGAGACTTCTCACAGAAAAGTGTGTTCTTGTTGCACACGGTGGTTATGGGCGTCGTCAGTTGGCACCGTATTCGGACATCGATCTGATGGTCTTGTTCGAAGGAAACGTTCGCCCTTTGGCCGAAGCTTTATCACAAAGGCTTATGAAGGATGTCTTTGACTTGGGCCTCGATCTTGGCCACAGTATGCGAACCAAGGATGAAGCCGTTCAACTCACCAAGACGGACCCGGTTGTAGCCACCTCGCTTGTCGAATCACGACCCATTATTGGTGCCCCAACGCTGTTTGAAAATTATTTCAAGGCGTTCTCCGCCTCGATCCAAAGGCGTGATCGGTCCGCTTGTCAATTTGTCAGTGAAGCACGGCGCAAGGAACGCGTAAAGTTTGGCGAGACAGTCTACCTACTTGAGCCTAACATCAAACGATCTCGCGGCGGATTACGAGATGTTCACTTGTTGCGTTGGCTTTGGTTTATTCGTGCTGGTATTAGCGACCCTGACCGTTTAGTGGCAAAAGGGGTTATCTCTAAATTTGACCACCGTCGCTTTTGCTCAAGTCGTGACTTTTTGCTGCGAACTCGGAATGAACTGCATTTTATGGCAGGTAAGTCAGGCGATGCGCTAACGCGTGAAGATCAGCTTCGCATCGCTGATAAATTCAACTATGTTGAAAAAGGCTCCATCAAGCCAGTCGAACAGTTCATGAGTGACTACTTTAGGCACGCCGCTCATATTTGGTTTATGACTAGCCGCATGATTGAGCTTACGATGCCTAAGCCGACAATGATTCGGATGCTTGACCCGATGCTCACCCGAACCGACGAGGGTGATTTCCGCATCGGCATGAATGAAATTAGCACCACCGATCCTGGCAAGGAGAAACTCCGTAAGAGTATCGCCTCGATCCTTCGGCTAGTTGATCTTGCTCGTCGAGAAGAGAAGCGGATTGCTCAAGAAACTTGGTACACCGTCTATCGTGCGGCGCCACAGATCCCCAATGAACTTGATGCAGAAACGATCGATCTGTTTGTCGACATCATGAAGAATCCAAAGGAGCTTGGCCAATTACTGCGTCGGCTTCATGAGTTGGCCGTTCTTGAAAAAATCATCCCCGATTACACCCACGCTCGCTGCTTGTTGCAATTTAATCACTACCATAAATATACTGTGGATGAACATTGTCTTCGTTCGGTCGATCTGGCGACCAAGTTCGCTGACCGAGAAGATCGTTTAGGAAGTGTCTATCGAGATTTGCATGACAAAGGGCTTCTGCATCTTGCCTTACTGATCCACGACCTTGGCAAAGGTCATGAGGAAGATCACAGCATCCTTGGTGAAGCAATTGCGCGCAAACTTGGAAGACAACTTCGCCTTGGTGATGATAAAACGGAAAGCCTTGCCTTTCTCATCCGACATCATCTAGACATGTCATTGATCGCATTTCGACGTGACACGAGTGATCCCGAATTGATTAAGTCGTTTGCAGAGCTCTGTGGGTCAGCTCAAAATCTCTCCATGTTGTTCGTACTGACTTGCGCCGACATGGCAGCTGTTGGGCCGGGAGTTTTGAACGATTGGAAAATTGGTCTGCTCGCTGACCTGCATGATCAAACTTTGCATTGGCTATCCAACCGTCAACCTAAGGTATCTGATCGCCGTGAAGCGCTTCGTAATTCAGTTTGGCAGTTACTCAAAGAAGAAGAGCGGGTCGAAGGTTGGTTCAAGACAGTCTTCAACGATCTTTCCGAATCCTATGTAACAAGCCATTCACCCGCATCCATTGTTAGCACCCTCCGCAAACTTAAGCGAGTTTCCGATTCAGGTGAAAACAGTATCGAAACCTGGGGAAGTTATCTGAAAGATGGTAGCAACATTGAGCTAATCGCTGGCGTCGCTTCAGAAATTGGTAAGGGTATCTTCTCTAAATTAGCCGGTGCCATCAGTAGCAAAGGCCTCCGGATACTCACTGCGGAGAAATCAACCTTGGCTGGCAACATTCAATTATTGCGATTCACTGCCGAGGACCCGCAGGCCAAGCACTCCATCAATGCGGCCGAAGCGAATCGCCGTGTCACTTCACTTTTGACAGGCATGAAGAGTTCGCTGAATCGCCAGGAAGCACCGCGGTTTGCCAAAGTCTGGGGTGAAGACCAGACACAAGCTGCCGCTGCTCTGACCGCCCAGCCAAACGAAGTACGGATCGACACTGAGATTTCCGAACAATGTGCCATCATTGAAATCTTCACCGTGGACCGAACCGGCTTGCTTTACGAACTTTCGAAGGCGGTTGATGAAATCGGCTTGGTGATTCAGTTTGCAAAAATCGCCACTTCGCTTGACCAAGTAGTCGACGTATTTTACGTGACCAACCGAGATGGATCGAAACCTGTTGACGAGGATCGCTTGCAAGAGGTGCGCGAGCATCTGATGCAAGCAATCGATAATCCTGTCGAAACTGCCTAATCAGCTCAGATTTCTTCATTTGCCGCTCCCACGGCGGCATAGCTCTTTCACCTTCCAGTAAGTAAAATGGGAGGCTCGGTTTTCACTTTGAAGGCCAAGTGGTTACTCCCTCCTAACGTATTTCTCCGATTTATGCTTCGATATTGGACTGCTGGCGAATCTCATGGCCAAACCTTGCTTGCCTTGGTTGATGGCTTTCCTGCTGGTGTAACGCTCGACACCGACCCGATTGATGCCGATCTCAAACGGCGGCAGGGTGGCTATGGTCGCGGCGGTCGCCAACGCATTGAAACTGATAAGGTCGCCATCAAGACGGGCATTTGGAAGGGCGAATCACTCGGAAGTCCGATTGCTTTAGAGGTGGTTAATCGTGACTATAAACTCGAGCGGATGGAAGACTTACCTCGGCCCCGGCCCGGGCACGCCGACCTAACCGGTTCAATCAAGCACATGAGCGGTATCCGTCCAATCTTGGAACGCTCAAGCGCACGTGAAACTGCCGTTCGAGTAGCCGCGGGTGGACTTGCCAAACTTTTGCTTCGCGAATTTGGCATCGAAGCGATTGGCTACGTCAGTGAACTTGGCGGCGAAAAGATCGAACCGCAGACGGGCAACATCGAAGAACTTCGTGAGCTTCGGGACAAAAGTGAAATTTACTCGCTTAACCCAGAAGCTGATGAACCAATCAAGGAATTGATTAAGAAGACCGGCAAAGCTGGCGATACTTTGGGCGGTGTTGTCGAGGTCCGCGTCGAAGGTTTGCCCATCGGCTTGGGAACCCACGCGCAATGGGAACGCAAACTTGACGGGCGATTGGCCCAAGCAGTGATGGCGGTGCAAGCAATCAAGGGCGTTGAAATTGGTCTCGGCTTCGAAGCGGCGCGTCGCCCTGGCTCGCAAGTTCACGACCCAATCCACTTTGAAGATTCAGAGCGTGATCAACCCAATCTTGGTTTCACAAGGCCGACAAACAACGCAGGTGGCCTTGAGGGTGGTATGACGAACGGACAACCACTAATCGTTCGGGCCGCTAAGAAGCCAATCAGTACGCTTGCCAAGCCGCTTGCCAGCGTCAATCTTGACACAAAAGAGGAAGCTTCGGCAAGCTACGAACGCTCGGATGTTTGCGCGGTACCTGCTGCTAGCATCATCGTCGAAGCCGTAGTTGCCTTCGAGATTGCTTCGGCATTGGTCGATAAATTTGGTAACGACAGCCTTGCCGAAATGAAGGCCCGCTACCAACTTTTCCTTGAAATGTCCCGCAAACGCTAGAGCTGCTTTGGCGTTGGGAATCGATTGCATGCTTCGAGAAAAGACCCAACGCCGACTGTTCCGTGTTTTATTTACCTTGGGATGTCTTGTTCCAACGCTTTTAGTTAGTGCCTGGGCAGTTGCGCGCTATACGCCTATTTATAAAATGATTGCCCTGTCGGTAATCAACGAGGCAACCGGGCTTCAAGTTACCTGCCAGCAGCTTGAAACACCCCGCCCGAACGAATACAAGCTTACGGCAGTCGAAATTCTCGATCCCGTCACCGAACGCCTTTTAGCAAAGGTTGATCGGCTCCTAGTTCGGCAGACAGAAGGCCAGCAATCTTCTGGGCAATGGGAAGCAATTGTCGGCGAAGCATGGATTGCACAACCTACCCAAAGTACGGAAGAACGATTTCCGCTTCGCCTGACCGATTACCATGAGATTGTACGGTGTTCCTTCGAATCAATTACCGTTGATGACCCGGGAAATACTTGGCGTGGTGTTCAATTGGAATTTTCACCAGCCTTAGAAGAAGAACCTGCAAAACTAATTGTAACGTCTTCTGAATCTGATACTCGCTTCAAAGTAGTGCAGCAGCTTGTTAAGCATTCCGTCAAAACTGACGTGCAGCTTGAGACCGGCACCCAGCCACTTCCACTAGATTTATTACCACTTGGTGATGAATATCAGACATCCATTATGGGTGGTTCGTTCACAGGCTATGCCGAGCTTTCTTTTGATGGAAAAAAGAACACCGGCATGATTCAACAAGGTCACATCCGCCTATCCGAAGGAAACTATTCTTTTGGTAATGATTCGATTGAATGGAACTCAGCTGATATAGAAATCGCCAAACTACGTTGGTTCAACAATAAGATTATTCACTTTCAAGCGTCGATTAGTGCCGACGATGGATTGCTATCTCGCAATACAATCTGGGGGCTTAATCAACACTTGCAATGCATTCCAACGGATCAGCTAAATAGTATTTGGGAAGTGAATCTTGATAAACCGATTTCATACGAAAAGTTAGATTGCCAAATCGGATTTAACATCTTGGGATTAACTCTTAAGACGGACAACCCTGAAGGTGCCCTACTTAGTCTGAACGAAAACCCGTTGCTACTGGTACCCACGAAAGATCGGATACCTCTCTGGTCGGTTGTGAGAGCCTTTTTCCCAAACACTGCACAACTAGTCCCTAATGATCCTGCTGCTTTAAAGATGGTGCAAGCCTTGCCATTTCAGAAGACTCAATAAGTCTTTTTAAGCGACGGCTGTCGGTACAGCGAAGATTTCGGAATCGGTTCTCTCAAACTCAGCATCCCTTAATCGATCACCGTGATAGCCAATTTGTAAGAGTGTCTTTGCGACTTCGTTTGGCAACAGCTTGGCCCGACAAAGTGGACGATGATCGAAGCTCTTAAGCTGCTCTCGGTTTGGCGAGTCTGCAAGTAAAATTGAAAGGCTAAGTTCTCCTGCAAGCTCCGCTAAACGCTGTGCCATGCGAATTGCTCGGCCTGTGTAGCTTCTTCGACCAAGATACGAATTTTGAATAAGCGCGCCACAAGCTAAGCCAACTGATATTTTTGAGTTGACCATCTCAGTCTGTTCAGCGCGACCTATAATATCTAGTGCTGCGTTGCAAGCGAATGTGAGATGCTCTGGTTGGTGACGAGCTTCCCATATCGCGGTAAGTTTGCCTGACTGAAAACAGACGACCTGGCCATGTCGTTCCGAAACAACTTGCGCGGCAAGGCACATTATCTTCTCAAGTTCTTCGAACTTATTTAAATCTGGCTGAATATCCGGCAGCTTCAGAACCAAGGCAGTTCCTTCTCGTTGAGCAGAATTTGATTTGAGTATCATTTGCTCCGATACTTCTTGCTGCTGATCATGCGATTCGACTAACAGTCGCCTTCGGTTATTCCACTGGGCATGTAGATCACGTTGTTCTTGTCTTGTAGAAATGATGCTCGCCAATTGTTTTAATTGACTGGTTAGTTGGTTAGCTGGAAAAGATTCGTATTCTTTAACTTGGACGTTACCAAGAAAAGCACCCAATAATTTTCCACGTCCGTCAAACCAAGGGGTGAATACCAATCGCTCCTTATCGGAGAGGTACTCATGAGGTGACGGATCTGAGAGTAACTGATTAAGCGGTCGCGTATCAAAACTGATCTGAACGTGTTTATTACGATAAGCTGCGGCTATGACTTGCCAATTCTGATTGGTGGAATCCCATCTTGCTATGCCTGACGAGACACATCCAAAAGTCTCGACCATTAGAGTCGTAGCTAATCGCATGTCTTCGTCGACATCGCGATTCCAACGAAAAAGACATTCAACCGTTTCATCCCGAAGTGGAGACAGTTGGCTTTCAACTGACTGTATCGAGTTCATCTTTCCAAAAGAATCGAAACGCCTAATTTCAAGTCGAGTCTTATCGATCGTGAAATTCCGTCGGAATTCAATCTCGTTGATTTGGAGACGTTGTTCGGATTGAACTTTGATATGCTTCGAAGACCGCACTCGATGATCGATCGATCCAGGCAATATCTCAATCCAGCCATCTTTTATTCCATCAGCAGGTGGTGGAACGATCTCCCATAGCTCGTTGACTTGGCGCAAGACGATCCCTTTTGGTGCTAGCACTGCTTGCAGATGCTGCTTGTCCGAATGGATTGCTAGCACGAACATGGTGGGATTTCTTCCTTTAGACTTGCCTTTTGACGCCAGAATCTGTCAAAGGTCACCCTAAAGATCGGCTCTTAACACCATTGTTCTGGACGCTGCTTACAGCTTCCTGAATAATGCCACCCCAATTGTTTTTTTAGACCCCTATCACCTCAACTGCACGAGAGCTGCTTCCTATCCCTATGGAACTAATCTTCCTGATCGCCGGTGGATCCTTGTGTGGTGGAGTAATACTCCAAGCTACGATCGGGATCTATCGTATCTGGAAGAATCGTCAGCAGCTGCGAGCTCAGTCTGATGCCGATATCGAAGCCTTCCGTGAAGAAGTCCGATCCGCTGTCATGGTTGCTCGTGCCGAGATGACAGAGAGCGTAGGTTGGGAAGGAATTCGTGGTTTACGAGTGGAATCAATCGTCAAAGAAACCCCGAATGTAAAATCGTTTTACCTCTCTGCGGTGGATGGCAAACCTTTGCCACTCTATTTGCCTGGACAGTACCTTACGATTCATGCACCCGTGGGTTTAAAAGACGAACCGATTAAAAGATGCTACTCGCTTTCTGACAAACCCAAAGGAAACCGATACCGAATCACCGTCAAGCGTGATGGTGGTCCAACTAGTAATGATCCTCAAAAACCTTATGGAGTCGTAAGTAATTGGCTTCATACCCATGTCAACGAAGGGATGGTTCTTGCCTGTGAAGCTCCTCGAGGAGCCTTTTACTACGATCCCTCGAAAAACAAGCCCGTTGTTCTTATTGGCGCGGGTGTTGGTGCGACGCCAATCATGAGCATGTTGTCGTCCGCCGCGAGCCAAGGGCATCGACAACCTATTTACGCCTTTTTTACTTATCGCAAGCGTCCTGATCATATTTTTCGAGAAGAACTAGAAAGCATTGCTCAAGACAATAGTGGCTTCTCAATTATAATTGCCTACACGAAACCTTCGGAAGAAGATCGACTGGGACAAGACTACCACTATGTTGGCCGAATCAATGTAGACGCTTTGCGGCGTATTCTACCTTCAAACAATTTTGATTTTTATCTGTGTGGCCCAGCAAGAATGATGCAAGAGCTCGTACCTGAATTGCTTGATTGGGGCGTACCGGTCGAAGCGATCCACTATGAGGCGTTTGGTCCAGCTAGTGTTTCGTTACCCGGTGCCGATGAGGCAGCAAAGCGCGCTTTGGGGAGTTTGATCGAGTTCGCAGGCAGCCCAGAATCTATCACTTGGGATGGAAGCCACGAAAATTTATTGGAACTAGCGGAAGCAATGGACGTTCCGGTCCCGTCCGGATGTCGAGCAGGTAATTGTGGTGCTTGCAGGATGAAAGTTGTCGAGGGCTCGACCTCAAACCTCAAGAAGCCGGGAATCAAGCTTACTGATGGAGAGTGCCTTGCCTGCATCAGTAAGCCAGATGGGCCAGTGAAGTTGGAAACCTAATAATTGATTTTGGCTGCTAAGAAAGGATTCTGAAGCTTTGCCAAACAAGCGAATAAATCGAAGCGCACAGCAGATGGTTTTTTTGACCATCTTGTGCTACTGCTCTGTCTCAAATTCACAGCACACTTTTGATTCTAGCAAGGTGCTTGGTGCCGATGCCTGCATGAAATGTCATGCTGCAGAGATTAAACAGTGGGAGACCACGCCTCATCACAAGACGATTGATGAACTCCACAGAAAACCAGAAGCAAAAGCGATTGCCAAGAAGCTCGGTTTCCGATCCATCAAACGCAACGACACGTGTGTTAAGTGCCACTATACGCAAAAAGAGATCAATGGTCGCGTACGAATTGATTCGGGTATCTCTTGTGAATCATGTCATGGTCCTGCAGCCGATTGGGTGAATCTGCATGCTGACTATGGGCCTGGCGCCACCCGGGAAACAGAATCTTCGATCCATCGTTCACAAAGACGCTTGGCATCTATCGAAGCGGGGATGAATAACCCAAGCAATTTATACCTCATTGCGCAACAATGCCTTGATTGTCATACGACGCCAGAAGAGAAGCTCGTTGACGTTGGTGGTCACCCGGCCGGCAGCGCTGACTTTGATTTGGTCGCTTGGTCTCAGGGCATGGTCCGACACAACTTTGTTCGCTCAGGCGGTACAGTTAACGCCGTTAGTTCGCCAGAACGCCTCCGTGTCATGCATATTGTCGGCATCATGACCGATTTGGAATACAGCCTCCGAGCCGCTGCTAAAGCAACCACGGCAGGTACGTTCGGAAAAGCCACGG
>SPJK01014604.1_pt1 | contig 14566 bp, 19 predicted proteins | sample 3741771 | NCBI WGS metagenome assembly SPJK01 (sample SAMN10925997, study PRJNA522277) | cold seep metagenome | isolation source: Elba SIP-enriched marine methane seep metagenome, extraction at timepoint T2 | place: Italy: coast of Elba, Mediterranean Sea | reverse complement strand
TTTGAGCTGGTCTCAGCGTCCGATTTCGAGGACTAAGGCCATGGGGGGATTAGGGGGGGGATAAGATTTCACCTCTGAATCTGCCTCATGTGTACGTGTAAGGAGGCCCACCGTGGCCAGTCTGATTGTGAAGCCGCACAAGTGGCCGGGAGCTGTGGTAACCAAGGCGCTGAGCGCCATGGCGCACATGCCTGGCGCACCGTCCTGGATTCAGAGCCTGGGCACCAGGCACGACTACGCCAAGGAGGTGGAGCACCCGCTCCTCAACTCCGCTGTGGCCGCCACTGTGTACTGGGCCGCCAGGGCCTGGACTGAGGCACCGGTGGAGCTGTGGAACCGTGATGAATCAGGGGAGCAGGCGATTGTGGAGGGGTCAGAAGTGGCCCAGCTCATCCGCAGGCCCAACCCGGCTCACTCAGGGACGCTGCTGTGGCACTTCTCAGTGATTGACCTGCTGGTCACCGGCAATGCCTACTGGCTCAAGGTGGGCAACGCCCAGGGCAAGCCGGTCCAGCTGTGGCCGGTGCCGTCCGCTTTCATGGAGCCGCAGGGCCACACCAACACCTCTGACGAGTTCATACCCACTACGACTACACGCCAGGAGCTGATCGCCTGGAGATTGATGCAGAGAGCGTGGTGCACCTGCGCTACGGCATCGACCCAGACAACATGCGCAAGGGCCTGGGGCCACTGGGCAGCCTGCTCCGTGAGATTTACACGGATGAGGAGGCGTCCAACTTCTCAGCTGCGCTCCTGCGCAACTTTGGTGTGCCTGGGTACATGGTCACCCCAGAGGACGGCCACACCCTCTCCCCTGAGCAGCGCCGTGAGTTCGGCAAGCGCTGGAGCCAGGAATTTGGTGGTGACAACCGTGGCCGCATGATGATTGGCACCGGCAGGGTCAAGGTTGAAAAGATCAGCCTGACCCCAGCTGAGATGGACCTGGGCCGCCTGCGCCAGATTCCAGAGGAGCGCATCACTGCGGTCCTGGGCATCCCGGCAGCTGTGGTGGGCCTGGGCACCGGCCTGGAGCAGACCAAGGTGGGAGCCACCATGGCGGAGCTGCGAGAGCTGGCCTGGGAGAATTGCATCATCCCGCTCATGCGCATGGTCGCTGAGCAGCTGGAGGTGCAGCTCCTGGAGGACTTCCGCCCACAGGCTAGCCAGGTCATCAACTTTGACCTGCGCCATGTCAGGGTGCTCCAGGAGGACCAGGACAAGCTCATCACCAGGCTGGGTGTGGCGGTTAAGGAGGGCTGGCTCAAGGTCAATGACGCCCAGGCGGCGGCAGGCTTCCCGGTGGATGAGACCCAGGACGGCTACCTCCGCAACACGCTGGTGTTCCAGCTAGTCCACAGCGGTGAGGAGGTCAAGCCTCCAGAGCAGGTGGAGATTGAGGCTGGTGAGGGAGCTGAGGAGGACTTTGAGGACCCACCAGCTCCGCCAGTAGAGGAGCCAGAGGAGGAGGAGGCACCGGTCTAGGCGCTTCCAAAGTCCACCTCAGAAAATTGTCCAAGTCAGTTTGGAATGGATGCCAAAGATGGCCCAGGTTCGGAATAGCTCCAGAGCCAGGCGGATAGCCCGCCAGCACTTCCGCCACCAGGCACGCCTCTCAAAGCGCCTGGCGGACCAGCTGCGCCGCTACTACCAGCTGCTGGCAGGGAGGGCCAGGGAGCGATTCTTGCGCCAGGAGAGGGGCCTACGGCTGGACGGTGAGAGCCTGCGCACCAAGACCCTGGAGCCGGACCTCATCATCACTGACCAGGACGCCCGAATCCTCAACCAGCTCCTGGTCCGGGCAGAGGCACAGATGTGGGAGGAGAGCCAGGACCTGGTGGTGGAGATACTGCCAGCTGTGGAGCCGGTGCCCATGCCTGCCGTCCAGGTGGAGCGCATTGGTGCCAGGGTCACCCGTATCACTGAGACCACCCGCCGCCAGGTGGGCAAGGTCATCAGTGAGGGCTTTGACCTGGGACTCTCTGACCAGGACATTGCCGAGAATCTGCGCAGCGTCGTTGAGGAGACGTACAAGGGCCGAGCTGACACCATCGCCAGGACCGAGATTGCCATGGTGGACGCTGAGGCCACTGTGGATGCGTATGGCCAGGTGGGAGTGACGCATGTGATAATCACAGACGGTCCTGGCTGTGGCTGGGCCAAGCACAATGATGAGGACAAGGCGGACGGCACGGTCCGCACCCTGGAAGCCTGGAGGGCTAAGCCGATTGCACACCCAAACTGCGTCAGAGGGGCTGCGCCGCTTGAGCCGGGCGGTGGTGACTGATGAGCTGCTTGAGATCATGCAGGTCAACCGGCCACTGGTGGAGCGGGCCATGGCGATAGCCACGCACGACTGCATCCCCAACGCCCAGGGCAGATGTGACGCCTGCGGAAAGAGCCTGGAGCTGCGCTGCTCAGCGCCGCACCCACAGCGCCAGGGCCAGTGCGGCAAGCTGCTGGCGGAGGTGATTGTGGCACCATACCGACTCACCTGCCCACGATGCGGCACAGTTGCCCAGGAGCAGCCGCTGGGTGTGTTAAGGTAGCGTGATTCATCTTTCAGGCGGCGGGTGTGAGTGATAGGCGCACCTGCATACGAAGATTCCAGCGCAACGGCCTGAGGAGTCCGCTGGCCCAAGGGGTGATGATGTAATTGATGGCATGAGGACGCCTGGAGTCAAAAACACCTCAGAACGGCGTGACAGCTGGGAGAGACCAGCACCCATGCCAGGGTAGTTGGCGGCAACCGGCCCCTGGCACCATATTGCGAAACAGTGCCCTCCTCCCCAGTTAGTGGCCATCCAGGGGATTGGAGGGCATTGCTGTTTTGGACAAGACCACCAAGACCATTGCAGAGCACTTTGAGGTCAAGGGTGAGGGCGGCTTTGAGCTGGCATTCTCACCGTTTGACGTGGTGGACCTTGACCGGGATGTGGTCCGCCGCTCCGCTATCGAGGTGGGCAAGACCCTCCCTCTCCTCTGGGCGCATGACTCCCACAGCCTGCCGGTAGGCACTGGCGTGGTTGAGCACTCCGCCACTCACGCCGTCCTGGTAGGCGATTTCATCAAGTCCGGCCCAGGCCAGGACGCCAGGGAGACCATGAAGGCAACCAAGGAGTTCCAGGAGTTCTCCTGGGGATTCTTCATTGCCGAGTCCAACGCCATTGAGGTTGATGGCGAGAGCGTCAGAGAGATCACCAAGGCGGACCCCCTTGAGGTGTCTGCGGTGCTCCGTGGCGCAGCTGGCCCAGGGCGTACCCACGTGGGTAGCGTCAAGGAGGCCAAGCCAACATTCAAGGAACAGACCGTCAGCGCTGCGCAGAGCATTGCTGACGCTGTGAAACGCGCTCAGGAAATCCACGCACTCAGAGCTGAGGAGGGCCGTGACTGGCCTGGCCCAGAGGCGACTGAGGCCCTCAAGGAGCTGCTTGCAGGCTCAGAGGAGGCGGTCAAAGCGCTTGCTGCTTTGGTGCCAGCTGAGGAGGACCCAGAGGACGTGATTACCGAACTAAAGCAGCTGCGAGAGCAGCTCTACACCCCATAGGAGACAGAACCGTGGGATCAATCAAGACGCTGGAGACCGCCGAGCTGCGACAGCTTGACGGCAAGCTGGACAAGGCACGTGAGGACCTGCACCAGGTTTTCACTGAGGCCGGTGACGAGCTGGACGCTAGCAAGGTCAAGGCCATCCAGGTGGCCAACGGCTCAGAGCTTCGGGACTGGGTTAACCAGCAGTCCGAGCGCATCGAGGACCTCAAGGGCAAGCGTGACACAGAGGCAGCTGCCCTCAAGGCGATTGCCGAGAATGAGAAAGCGCTCAGCGAGCCTGCTGAGACGTTTGAGCTGCCAGGTGTCCACAAGGGGCGCAAGGCAGGTGATGAGGGCCTCCTCAAGCACTCCATCGGAGAGCTGGCGGTGGCCAAGATGTATGACGCTGAGGGACAGCCCCTATTCGTCAAAAACCAGGAGATCAGCATTGACCTCCCGGTTGAAAAGACCCAGGAAGTCATCAAGACGGTGATGAGCACCGGCGCAGGCTGGGACCCAGAGGACATCCGCCTGGGCCGTGTGGCGTTCAGCGCCACCAGGCCAGCTCCGATGGTCACCGACCTGTTCCCGATCTTCCCGTTCAGCCAGAGCACCGTGGTGTACATGGCAGAAACGACGTTCACGAACAACGCAGCTGAGGCTGCGGAGTCCAGTGACGGCTCACCCCAGAACCTGGCAGAGAGCGCCCTGGCGTTCACTGAGCAGTCCTCTGAGGTGCGCAAGATCGGCACGACCCTGCCGGTGACCGTGGAGCAGCTGGAGGACGTGCCCCAGCTCCGTGGAATCCTTGACCAGCGCCTCCGCCTTATGCTCAACCAGCGCATGGACCTCCAGCTCCTGGTGGGTAACGGCACGGCTCCGAACATCTCCGGCATCCACGACCGTGGCTCAATCAACACCCAGGCAAAGGGTGGCGACACTGACCAGGATGCGGTCTACAAGGCCATCACGGCCTGCCGGGTGACTGGATTTGCAGAGCCTGACGCTGCCGTGTTCCACCCGAATGACTGGCAGGAAATCCGCCTGGCGACTACGGCGGACGGCATCTACCTGTGGGGTCCGCCCTCACAGCAGGGCGCTGACACCATCTGGGGCCTGCCGGTTCTCCAGACCACTGCCGAGACTGCAACCCAGGCCCTGGTGGGTGCGTTCCAGGCGCACTCCGCCATCTACCTCCGCCGTGGCATCACGGTTGAGGTCACGAACAGCCACGCCTCTGAGTTCATTGCGGACATCAACCGCATCAAGATGACCATGCGGGCAGCGCTGGCCGTGTTCCGGGAGCCTGCATTCACAGAGGTCACCGGCCTCTAAACCATCAGCGGCTGACCTCCTCATCTCAGCCGGGCCGGTGCGGTTACCTCCAGGGACCGCACCGGCCTCAAAGAGATAGGAGGGGAGAGAGCAAATGACCAAATTCACCGAACACATCACAGGGGTGGACTTCACCATCGGCTCTGAGTCAGCCAACGTCATCAACGTGGCGGCGCAGCTCAAAGCCCAGAATGGGAACTACGGGCAGCGTGGAGCTGTCACGTGCTACCTCTCTGATGACGCAAACGGAGACTCCATCTCCGCTGCGCCTAACGCCGTTGCCATCGGCACGGATGGAGTAATCATCAAGGCGTATGCCGCCTCTGAGAGCTTCGTTGCTGTGTCTGAGTCGGACGGCAACATTGACATTGACATCACTGAGACCGCTGCGGATACGTTCTACCTGGTGGTAGTCCTCCCCAACGGCGAGTTGGTGGTGTCTGAAGCCATCACGTTCGTCTAGGCATGAGCCTGGCGAAGTGGCAGCAGAGAGGACATGAGATGACGGACGCTGACAAGTTTGTTAGCCCGCTCAGGTTGTTCCGCAGGAATGACAACGGCCAGCTGGCCACCCCTGAGCAGGTACAGGCTGATGGCGTTGGTGGAGCGGGCGTCTGCCGCAAGGGCGACCCCATCCCGCCAGGGCCACTCCGTGATGAGGTTAAGCAGCTCCTGGAGTCCCTAGGGCTTCCTGAGGAGGCTGCGGTCCCACGTGAGGACCCTGAGGAGGCTGACGCCTCTGAGGGCCGAGATGACAAGGACGACTCAGGCGGTGAGCCTGAGGAGAAGCCCAAGCCCAAGCGGCGCAGCCTGCGCCGCCGACGCACAACCAAATAGACAGCCCTGGTGAGGGTGGACGTTTCAGCGATTCGTGAAGCCCTCACCAGCAGCTGCTCTAACGCCTAAGCGGGAGCACTGAGATGGCACTGGCCGACTCTTACGCCTCACCGGATGAATACCGGGAGGCTATCCAGCGTGATGACAACGCTGATGACATAGTGATTGAGCGTGACCTGGATGCGGTTTCCAGGTACGTGGACCGCATCACTGGGTATGAGTCCACTGGTTTCAATCAGACCGACTCCGAGAGCCGCTATCTGTGGCCGGAGCGCAACAGCCGTGAGGCCCGCTCCCTGTTCATCCCGCCAATGGCCTCAGCGCCCAGCTCTGTCAAGATCGACACAGACGGCGATGGCGATTTCTCAGATGAGACCACCCTGGACCTAACCCAGCGCACTGGCGATGTGATTCTCAAGCCAGAGAACTGGGACAAGGGGCCGCTCAGTGTGCCCATCAGTGAGCTGTGGCTGACGCCCTGGGGCGCATACAGTTCCTGGCCCAGCACCCAGGTTGAGATCACCGGTGTGTTCGGCTGGCCAGCTGTGCCTGAGCAGGTACGAGCTGCTACCATCCAGCTCACCGCAATCCTCCGCCTGGAGTCACCCAGGGCCACAGAGCAGGTCACAGAGATTGACACCTCAGTGGGCGTCTCCAGGGAGGCCCAGAACATCGTGCGCAACCTCCTGAGGTCTGTGCGGTCTGTGAGCACGCTGCTATGACCGCCGCACTCTCAGTGGATGTGGTTGGCCTGGAGCGCCTGGGCCGGGCACTCAATCCCAAGATCATCAACGGCCCCATGCGTGAGCTGCTCCAGAAAGCAGCCAGGGAGGGCACTAGGACAGCCAAGGGTGAGGCCCCTAAGGACACGCACGCCCTGGAGCGATCAATCACGCCTCAGGTCAAGCCGCTCTCAGCCAGGGTCTACACCAGGCGTGCGGCGACCTACTTCCCGGTGATGGAGTTTGGCCGCCGCCCAGGTGCCAAGATGCCGCCGCCTCAAAAGCTCAGGGGCTGGGCCAGGCGGCACGGATTTGGCACCACCCCAGGGGCGCTGTTTGTGCTGGCCAGGTCCATCGCCAGGCGTGGCATTAAGGGCCGATTCTTTATGCGAGCCGGTGCCCAAAAGGTGCGGCGCAATATGCCGGGTTACCTGCGCACGATGGGCAAGCAGATCGGCCACGATTTCGAGGGCACACGCTGATGGCAGGAATCCGCACAGCTCTGGACGGCCTGGTCTACAACCAGGAGCAGACCAGCATCACCCTGGACAACGGTGACACCAAGACTCTGGCCAGGGCGTACAAGTACGCCCCAGATCGCCAGGGGGTGCCAGCTGTGCCCAGCGTCATCAACTCCTGGGTGTTCCCTGAGCAGGACAACAACATTGCCCAGACGGTCCACCGCTATGTGCTCACGTCCACCTGGCTCCTCAGCTCAGGGTCCCTGGCGGACTCAGCTGACCAGGCGGCGCTGTGGTGGGAGGCGTGGCTGGAGCGCTGGGTGGCTAACCCCAGGCTGCCGATTGCTGACGGCACCAAGACCATCCTGGGCGGCAGGATGAGAGCTGAGGACCCCACGGTGGCTGCCCTGGAGTGGGGTGGCAAGAACTACGTGGGATTCACCACGCACGTTGATGCGCAGATAGAGCGGACATGACGACGAAAACCAGTCAAATCAGCAGCTGCCGGCTGACCGGTATTCGTAATTAGGGAGATCTAACAATGGTGAAATTCGGACCGGATGACCTGGGCCTCCTCCTGGACGGTCGAAACATAGGCCAGGACGCTATTGATGCGACCATCGAGAGTGAGGCTCTCCTGGAGCAGACCAATGGCTGGGGTGACTCCTGGGTGGAGCAGACCGCTATCGGCGTCCGCCAGGGTAGCCTCAGCTGGAACGGCTTTTATGACGATGCCAGCGGTGGCACCAAGGACGCCCTGAATGACGCTGAGGTGGGCGCAGCCACCGTGGCGTGCATTCTCCTGGGCACGTCCCAGGGCAGCGATTTCGTAGGGGCCACCGGACTCAAGGCGGCTGTGGCTCGCAGTGCAGGCAGAGATGAGCTGGTCAAGTACAGCCTCAACGCCCAGGGGTCAACTGTGGACAACGGTGAGATTATCGAGCCGGAGGGCGCACAGTCAGGCGCTGGAGCCACCAGCTCCGGCTCCCTGGACAACAGCGCTGCCAGCTCAAACGGTGGGGCCGGATACCTCCAGGTCACGGACCTCACCCTGGGCGGTTACACCAGCGTAACCGTCAAAATCCAGGAATCATCAGACAACGGAGCTGGTGACGCCTGGGCAGACCTGGTGACATTCACAGCTGTAACAGCTGCCGATGTGGCCGAGCGCATCGCAGTTGCGGCAGGCACCACAGTTGAGCGCTACCTCCAGGTGGAGCTGACGTGGAACGGCTCAGGAAGTGGCGAGAGCATCACGCTGTGGTGCGGATTCGCAAGGAGTAAGTAATGGCCAAGTACGGACCGGATGACATCACCATCCAGATTGATGACGATGAGGGAGGCTCGCTGGTGAATGTCAGCGACCACGTGGACAGCCTTGATGGGTTTGAGATTGAGGCCATCATTGAGCAGGCCAACGCCTTTGGTGACACCTGGGTGGAACAGCTGTTCACCGGCATCCGCCAGGCCAATGAGGTCACCATGGAGGGCTTCTACGATGACGTGGCCTCCGTGGGTAGCAAAGCGATGTACAACGACTCAGAGGGTGAGACTCGCAGCATAGTCCTGACCTGGGGCAGCACGAACACCTCCAGCTTTGAGGCGATTCTTCGCAGCTACCGGAGGTTGCCCACCAGGGATGGTTCCCTGCGGTATTCGGTGACATGGGCACCAACGGGTGCAGTGACAGAGGCGTGATCGGCTGACTAGCCGACCACAGAGCACCGGCCACGGCTGGTGATGAGGAGGTCAGTATGGGACGGATTAGCAAGATGCTGGATGAGGTCCGGCTGTGGGATGGAGCTAAGGCCATTGTGCGCCCGCTCAACTACTCGCAGCGTGAGGAGGCGGACCGGGAGCGTGTGCGCAAGGCCATTGAGGTTGCCAAGGGCATAGATGTGTCAGCCCTCCTGGGCGGAGCTGAGGGCCGTGAGGCTGCCGAGGCTGCCAAGGCTGACACAGCCAGCTCTGAGCTGGACCTGGCTGTGTGTGTTCGTTACGGCCTGGTGAGCTATGACGGCGAGGAGGCCAGCGATGAGCTGGTGGCCGACCTGGACGCCATGAGCTTTGAGCAGATAGGCCGCAGGATTGTGGAGCTGAGCACGCTAGACTCCGCCCCTTTATCCGCAGGGCCGCCAGCTGGTACAGAGGCAGAGACCACCTCCCAGTAGAGCTGGCAGAGGCAGCACAGCTCCAGGCCCTTGGGGTGCCGCTTGCGGCGTCCTGGGAGGGTCTGGGTAGCTGCCCAGCTCAGCTGGTGGATGCCATGACCATCCTGGTGGCGGCCAGGGCAGATGCCCAGGAGACCAGCAACCTGGAGGCAGAGGCGAAAGCAAAGAACAGCCGCACGCAGCAGCTGATGGGGATGCGCAAGGATGACTTGCGCTCCAGAGCAGGAGCAAAGTAGATGGCCAGCCAGGTCCTGGAAATACTCATCAAGGCCCGCAACCAGGCGGGAGCTGCGCTCAAGGACGCTGACAGGCAGACTGACCGCCTCAGCAAGCGCCTCAAGGGGATGCGCACCCAGCTCCTGGCTGCCACCGCAGCTGGGGCCGGTCTAGGCATCGCCTCCATCAAGCTGGCCTCAGACCTGGAGGAGGCCCGCTCCGCAGCTGAGCAGACATTCAAGGACTCAGCTGAGGCTGTGACCACGTTTGCTGAGGAGCAGGCCAGCGCATTCAACATCTCCAAGGCCAGCGCCTTTGAGTACACGGCGCAGCTGGGTGCGATCTTCAACGCAACCGGCCTGGCCGGTGACGCCTCAGCTGACTCCGCCGTGCAGTTCACCAAGTTGGCAGCTGACCTGGCCAGCTTCCGCAACCTGCGCTTTGAGGATGCCCTCCAAAAGATCAGGGCCGGTCTAGTGGGTGAGGCGGAGCCGCTGCGCACAGTTGGTGTGCTGCTCTCCGCTGCCAGGGTGGAGCAGGTGGCCTATGCGGAGGGCATCGCTGCGGCAGGAGCTGAGCTGACAGAGGCCCAGAAAGTCCAGGCCAGGCAAATCATCATCATGCAGGACCTGGCGGACGCCCAGGGCGACGTGGAGCGCACAGCTGACTCCGTGGCTAACCAAATGCGCAGCGCCCAGGCGTCCCTGGCGGATGCCGGTGCGGAGATTGGCACCATCCTCCTGCCGATTGTGGCCGACCTGCTCCAGCACATCAATAAACTCATCGACTTCTTTAGCGACCTGCCAAGGCCCATCAAGCAGGCCATTCTGATATTCGGTGCCGTGGGCACAGCGATTGCAGCTGTGGGAGTCATCCTGCCGCCGCTCATCGTGGGCGTCAAAGCTCTGAGTGTGGCCATCGGCGTCCTGGTGGGAGCGTCCGGCATCGGCCTGCTCCTCATCGCCCTGGCGGCGCTGACGGCTGCCGTGGTCCTGGTCATCAAGAACTGGGACAAGCTGGAGCCAGCGATTGCGGACGGCGTGAATAAAATCAGCCGCCTGCTCACCAAGGCCATCAATTTCTGGCTGGACACCCACATCAACCCGCTCATCAAGGCGTACAACGCCGTGGCCCAGATATGGGGCCAGACTGTTGATGAGCTGGAGGTCCACATCCCAGAGTGGGAGTCAGCCCACGCCCAGGCAGCTGAGGCCACGGAGGAGTACAAGGACACCGTGGTGGCTGCGAATAACGCCGTGCAGGACTCCTATGAGGAGACGGTGGAAGTGGTCACAGAGGCCCTCACCCAGGAGGAGCGCAACCTCAAGAAATCCCAGGAGGTCATTGCCCAGATTGAGGCTGATGCCCGCCTGGCTCGACTGGAGGCGGCTAACCAGGCCATCAAGGACCGCCATGCAGCTGAGGCTGAGGCCAAGGCTGAGCTGGAAAAGCTGGAGATGGAACACACCAAGTTCCGCATTGAGCAGGCTGAGGCCAGGGCCAAGGCGGACGGCGCTGATATTGGCAAGCGTCTGAGGGAGGCCAGAGAGCTGGCCGGTGTGGTTCCGCTGGACCGCCTGGCTGGAGCTAACACAGAGGTCAGGGGCCTGAGGGGCGCTCTCTCTGACGCTGGCGGTGTGATGTCACCAGGAGCTTTGGCAGACCGCCTGGGCCTGACCGGAGCTGAGCGTGAGGAGTTCATCAGGCGGCAGCAGGCTGCCCAGGACCGGCTCATGGGCAGAGCTGGTGGCGGTGGAGCTGTCGGCGGCATAGGCGGCGCTCTGCCATCCATCCCGATCATCGGAGCTGTGGAGCCTGGCCGTGCACAGCGCACAGAGATTGCAGCTGCTGGAATCGAGGTCACCAACATCTTTGAGGGGCCGGTCAGCCCTGACGTGGCGGACCAAATCGAGGAGGCCATCTCTGAGGCCGTCCGCTCCGGCAGGCTCCAGGGAGAGGGTGTCTGATGGCAACGGCCACGTATGTCCTGGACATTGACTGGGACGGTGACGGCGTGTGGGACGGCGGTGACGAGGACGTGACCTCCGACCTCATCCGTGTGCAGTTCGTGACCGGGCGCAAGTCAGCTGATGTGCTGGCCGGTGAGGCCCAGGCTGGCCGCCTGGTGGCGACGCTGCGCAACGATGATGACAAGTACAACGCATTTAACGGCTCGTCCGCCCTGTTCGGTGACCTGCTCCCTGGCCGCCTGGTACGGCTCCGCACCACAGCTCCCAGTTCCAAGACCCTCTGGCAGGGCGTCCTGGACAAGATCGAGCCAACGGTGCGCTGGCCTGGACGCAAGCGAGTCAAGATTACTGCCCTGGGTCCAATCAGCACCCTGGCTGACACCAAGGTCAACATATCTATGCAGTCCTCCAGCACAACTGATGTGCTGATTGAGGAGATTCTTGACGCCGTTGATTGGCCCTCAGCTGACCGTGACATGGACACCGGGGCCGTGACGGTCACCCGATTCTGGACCTCAGACAAGCGCCTGGCCCTCAACCTCATCCGTGAGCTGGAGGCGTCCGAGAATGGCTTTCTGAGGGAGAGCCATGACGGCGATATTGTGTTTGAGAAAGATGGGGCCAGGCAGACTGACACCAGGGCCAACACCGTCCAGGCGACATTCAACGACGCACCCACCGGCAGCGAGCTGCCCTTTGAACACATCGCCCAGGCGGAGCCTCTGGCCCAGGTCCGCAATGACATCCGCACCAGCGTCCGCAACTTCTCAGTGCAGTCCCTGGCCGTGCTGTGGACGCACCCTGAGGCAACCACCTCAGCTGGCAGCCCCTCCCTGGCTCCGGCAGAGACCCTGACATTCTGGGCCAGGTTCCCAAACCCCAGCTCTGCCACGGAGGCTGTAGCTGTGGACGCCTGGACCACGCCGGTCAGTACCACTGACTACACGGCCAACACGGCTGATGACGGCACCGGAACGGACCGCACGGCGGATCTGGGAATCGTGGTCACCAAGTTTGCTGAGGCCATGAAAATTGAGGTCACCAACAACCACGGCAGCGATACCGTCTACCTCACCCTGTTCCAGGCCAGGGGCACAGCTGTGCATGTCTCTGACCCAGTGGAGGTCCAGGCTGAGGACGCCACCAGCCAGGGCGACTATGACGTGAGGACGTTTGACCGTGGCCAGAGAGCTGCCTGGGTGCCGGACACAGCTACAGCTCAAGCCTGGGCGGACAACCAGCTCCTGCTATTCAAGGACCCCCAGCCAGTGGTGACGCTGCGCTACCTGGCAAACCTCAGCTCAGACCTCCTGGATGAAGCGATCGAGCGGGAGGTATCTGACCGCATCAACGTGGGAGCTGCGAACAGTGCGGGCCTGGGATTCGCTCAGGACTTTTTCGTGGAGCGCATCGCCCATGACATTCGCCTGGGCATCAATCACCGGGTTGAGTACCTGCTATCTTCTACGGCAGCATTTGACACGTTCTGGGTGCTGGGCACAACGTCCACCCTGGGCACAAGTACAAGGGCGAATTTCGGATGAGGACAATATCTATAGATGAGTTTCTAACCCTGGAGGCGCAAGCCTGGGGAGGGCCTGACTGGCCTGGAGGCATCGACCCCAGGAACAGCACCCCAGCCTCCACCTCACCAGCCCTGGTGCTGGTGTCCAGGGGTAACTGGATAGCTGAGTGCCCTGGGCGCTGCGGCTACGCCAGCGTGATGCACCGGGGGTTCAGCTGGTTGAGATGCCCCAATCACCGGCAGGGTTTCCCGGTTGAGTGGCCCGACGACTGGCCGCAGATAGAGGCGGCCCTGGGCAACCGGCCAGAGGCCAATCAAAACATGGCCCCAGAGGAGACCCTGGCGGACCTGCTCAAGGAGAATGTGGCTCATGGCCTGGACTAGCCCAGCGACGGTGGGCGGCGGTCAGATGATTGACGCCACCTGGATGAACACTTACGTCAGGGACAACCTCCTGGCACTGGACCAGCACGCCCATGGTGGCGCAGCTGGTGACGGCTCAGCTGACCTGGATGTCACTGAGGTGCGGCTTGACAACGTATCTGACCCATCGGCCCCTGGTGCTGGCTTGACTGTGATAGCCACCAGGGTTTCCGATGGCACCCTCCGCCAGCGAGCTGGTGCGAGCGGAAGCATTGAGAACCTGGCCGTTGAGGGCCACACCCACTAGGAGACCGCCATGGCGTGGACTGCGCCCAGGACATGGGCCAACGGACTGGTGGTGACAGCCACCATCCTCAACACGGAGATCAGGGACAACCTCCTGGTGCTGGACCAGCACGACCACAATGGAGGCTCCGGTGAGGGTAATGACTTCCTGGCTGATGTGGACTCCATCACCTTTGAGGATGTGGTCAGTGACCCCTCAACTCCAGGCTCCGGCCATACCCGCATTTACACAAAGGACTCCACCCTCTGGCAGAAAAATGACGCTGGCACCGCTGAGGAGTTCTCCATTGAGACTCACACCCATGAGGTGGCGGATGACGTGGCCGGAGCTGAGTCCTCAACTTCATCCAGCGGGGAGTCCACCAGCATTGGCCTCACAGATGTGACCGTGCAGCCGGATGAGGTCAAGGACCTCTCAACGCCCTCTACCTGGCACAACATGGCCCAGCGGTCCGTGACCTTTGACTCCAACGCCAGGGCGTATGCCTCAGCAATTGTGCTGGCCACTTTCCAGGTGAGCGGTGGCTCCAGCCCAGGGACTATCACGTGCCGCCTGGCAATCGAGGGCGTCGTGGCCGAGCAGTTCGTGGACACCGGGCCGGTGGATAATGAGGAGTACATCGAATTCCTGAGCGGCAACAGGGACCTCACTGGCGGCTCCTCTGACTTTGCCGTGGAGTTCACGCACACCGGCACGGACGGCTCTGATGAGTTCCAGTATTGGGTCCGTATGCACTCAGGTAGCATGGTCTACTCATAGGAGCTGACAGATGACCAGGACAATCACACTGCCCCTGGTGGGCAAGGTCAAGGAAGTGGATGACCGTGGCCGCTTTAGTGGAGGCCGTGGAGCTGAGACCCTGGGGCCGCCTGACCTGGTTGAGTACGCCAGGGCCAAGGGCATCACGGTGCCCAAGGTGCGGATGCGCATGCGCCTCCAGAGCTTGGACCTTGACGCTGGAACCATCACCATGACGGTGGATGGGGAGGAGGGCTTTGAGTCCGTGGCTGACACGTTCATGGACAACGTGCTCACGGAGACAGCCAAGGAGTCCACAGAGGATGTGCGCCAGGTCATCCGTGACCACCTGGAGGGCGCTGAGGCCAAGGCGCTCCTGGACTACACCGTCAC
>SPJK01016886.1_pt1 | contig 14570 bp, 12 predicted proteins | sample 3741771 | NCBI WGS metagenome assembly SPJK01 (sample SAMN10925997, study PRJNA522277) | cold seep metagenome | isolation source: Elba SIP-enriched marine methane seep metagenome, extraction at timepoint T2 | place: Italy: coast of Elba, Mediterranean Sea | reverse complement strand
GGTCGCGGGCCTTTTATCGTGACATTCTGGGAATGGAAGAAGGGTGGCGCCCGAACTTCCCCTTCGACGGTGCCTGGATGTATCTCGATGGCCATCCCTTCGTGCATTTGGTCGACGTGAAAGAGACACCGGCCCCGCCAGAAGCCCTGAGCCTTGAGCACTTCGCCTTCTCCGCAACCGACATGGATGCCTTCCTGGCCGTGCTAAAGACCGCCAACATCCCCTATCGCCTCGCCGAGGTCCCGGGCACAGACATCACCCAAGTGAACCTCCACGACCCCGATGGCAACCATCTGCATGTGGATTTTCAACGGGACTAGATTATGTCCGTTCTTGACGGAAACGGCGCGGGGAACCTGCCTTTATTCGTTCCTGCGTTTGTAGCGGTCGTGGACAAGCCGGGCCGCAGCGATGTCTTCGATTGCGATACCGACCGACTTGAAAATAGTTGTCCGCGCCGGGTCGAGAGATACCGAGCCGCCCAGGATCTCTCCGGCCTCGGCATGGATCGACGCGCCCGAAAGGATGACATCGCCCGCTTCCTTCATGGCCGCATCCCGTGAACCGACGATGAGGGTCTCCCGCATGGCCGCGTCGTCTAGTTCGCGCCAGTTCGGGCGGGGTGAGCCGACGGCGTTCACATGCGCGCCCGGTTTCAGCCATTCGCCTCTCAAAACCGGCTCAATCGCGTTGGTCGCGCAGACGACAATATCGGCGCCGTCCACAGCATCCTCGGCGGCGGTCGCTCTCGCACCGTGGGTCGCGGCAAAGTCTTCGGCATTCGCCGGTGTACAGCTCCAGACACGGACTTCATCAAAGCGGTAGAGTTCACTGAGCGCGGCGAGATGCGCGGACGCCTGTACGCCACTGCCGATCAGGGCGAGGACACGGCTGTCCGGTTATGCCGCCGCTTTGGTGATGGCTACCGAGGTCGCCGCTGTCCGCATCTCGGTAATCAACCGGCCGTCCATGAAGGCGAGCGGCAGCCCGAACTCAGGATCGAACAGCGCGATGCTCGTCTGATGTGTGTGGTGTTCGCTCATTGCATTCTTGGGATAGAAGCAAACCAACTTCGCCCCCATTGCGCCTGAGGCGACCGCCGGCATGATGCCGAGATAGCGCTGTTCCGGCTCGACCGACCTCTACGACAGCTTTGCTCGGTTCTCCGTACTATCCTGTGAAAGGCCGCATGCGGTGATCGACAACAGGGTAACGGTGATAATTATCCCTTGAAATTTCGTCATTTTCTCTTTCACACGATCGGTGCCCCATGAAGCTGGCCACCGCGCTACCCAGTTACGATCGGCTCGATGAGAACTGGAACGTTGTCGATGAACACACGAAGTGTCGCACGCACCTTTGGAGGTCCATGTAGGAAGGTACGAAGAATCATGACGAAGAATGGGGTCTCTTCCCGGACCACGTGGCGAACCGAAAAGGTGAAATTCTTCGTGGGCTGATGATAGGTCATGCCCGGTTCGATCACCGCGCCGGGCGGCGGGGCTTCCTTAAAGATGATGACCAAATTGTACCATCGCATGGCGCGGAGTACATCCTGGGAAGACAGCGCCGCCTCATCAAGTAGACGGTCCGGCCCTTGCGTGAGTGCGCTCGCATCAAAGCTTGCCTTGAAACTGTCCAGCGGCAGACCGAGCTTCCCGTCCGGAACAAGGAGATACGTGACATCGTTCGCGAGCGCGTTCCGGGGATGCAGTGGGATCCAGCTGCTATCGGTGAGTTTCCAATCCGGCCCGTCTCTTCTAAGCGCCAGTTGAACCAGCGATCGCGTCGTAAAATACTTGGTTTCTAAAGATATGGAGAGATGGACCGATGCATGAACCCCATTGGCGGATACTTCCATATCGCCGATAGCATATCGCGCGTTACGCCGCGGCGGCGGTTCTCGCGACCAGGTTTTCCGCGCATTCAAAAATTGCGCGCGCGTTTCTACCTTGGCGGTGTCTTGGTCCACGACGGTCGTTCTCTGGAAGTCGTCGGTAATGAACCCGGCGAAAGCATCAATGTCGTAGGCTTGCAGCGCGGATTTATGGGCTTGGAGAAAACGCACGATCTCCTGGTCGAAATCCGGGTTTGCCGCGGCTGTTTCGAGGGTATCGCGAAAACCATCGACCAACTCGGCCCGGGCTTCGCTTACGCGCTCGGTATGGAGCCGTACAGCCGTTTTGGTGGGCCGATTCCATTTCGTATCAACGGCGACGCAGGCGCTGCACAGCGTTGCGACCAAGCCGACAAGCAGCCACTTCATTGACAACAACGACGGGCCGCTAGCAGACATTAACGATTTCAGTATCATTGAGCGCGAGATCCGATCCGGCCGGTGTCGCATCGATTTGCATTCGTGCTTCAGCAAGACGTTCGAATAGAACAATACTGTCGGCGGTCAAGCTCGTCCGTGCAACAACGGATGTTTCCGAGGCGACGGGCGCATGGGCGACAACGACTAGCCGGAGGGCTGGAGAGAGCGCCGCGAAGGCGATGTCGGGACCGGCGGAACTGGAGGAGCCCACATCCCCACCGCTGGATCGTGCAAAGTCGATACTGTCGAAATGCAGCGCGATCGCGGTCTCGGCAACCATGTCGCCGGCGGCAATACCACCGTCATCTCCGCCGCACGCAGATGTCGTGGAGGCGCCAGATGCGACAGCTAGGACGACACCAGCCATAAACACAAGCGGGGTAAAAAACAGTGATGGCACAGGATCGTCTCCCGAAGAATTTCAATCAGGATTTCAATCTTATAGTAGTGAATGCCAATTGTGAAGCACGTGTTGCCTCTTGCGTTACAACAAATCTCTCGGATCCTACCCCCGCATGCGCTCCGCTTTCGGATCCCAGAGTGGTTGGGTTGAGATCGTGGCCGGGCGCATGTCGCCGAAGATTTCGATTTCGAAGGCGCCCTGGCTTTCGTCATCGGCCATGTCGTTGGGGACATAGCCCATGGCGACTGACTGGTCGATATGGTGGGCGAACATGCCGGAGGTGACATAGCCGACGATCTTACCATCGCGATAGATCGGCTCGTTCCCCATAACGTCGATTTCGTTCACATCGACCGTGAAGGTGACCAGGCGCTTTTCCGGGCCTTCTTCCTTCTCCCGCCGGGCGGCTTCCAGGCCGATGCAGTCGTTCTTCGTCAGATCGACGAAGCGACCCATATTGGCAGCGAAGGGGCCATAGATCGGACGGTATTCGGTCGCCCAAGATCCAAAGCTCTTCTCCAGCGAGAGGGACCGCATGGCGCGTGCGCCGAAGGGCTTGATGCCGAACTCAGCGCCGGCTGCCAGGATGTCGTCGAAAAGACGAGCGTGCAGTTCCGGCTTCACCCACATCTCGTAACCAAGATCGCCGGTAAAGGTCACACGGCCCACCAGCGCCGGCACCATACCAACCGACATTTCCTTGATATCGAGGAATTTGAAGGCGTCCTTTGAGCAATCTTCGCCGGTCAGCTTCTCCAGCACCGCCCGGGAATTCGGCCCGGCGATGGAAAGACCCAGCAGCCCCATGCCATAGGGGCGGATATCGACCCCGCCGTCTTCCGGCATGTGCTCTTCAAACCAGCGCATGTGATAGACCTCACCCATGCCAGAGCCGAAGATGAAGAAGCGTTCGTCGCTGAGCTTGGCGAGCGTGAAGTCACCGATGACCTTGCCCTGATCATTCAGCATCGGGGCGAGCGTCATGCGACTGGCCTTCGGCATCTTGCACGCCAGAATACGGTTCAACCAGCTCTCCGCATTCGGCCCGGTGATTTCATATTTCGCGAAGGAGGAGATGTCGCAAACCCCGACATTCTCCCGCACATTCTTCGCTTCCGCCTTGATATGCGGGAAAGCATTGGAGCGCAGGAAGGTGATGTTCTCAACCGGCTCCATGTCCTCCGGCGCGTACCAAAGCGCCTGCTCCATACCATAGGCGACCCCGAAGACGGCATTCATTGCCTTCTGGCGTTCATAGATCGGCGTGGTGCGCAGGGGACGCGCGGCAGGCAGTTCCTCATTGGGGAAGGTAACCTTGAAGCGGCGTGAATAGTTCTCCCGGACCTTGGCATTGGTGTAGGCCATCGTCGTCCAGTCGCCGAAGCGCGCGACATCCATACCCCAGATATCGAAGCCCGGATCGCCATTGACCATCCAGCTGGCGAGCGACAAGCCAACGCCGCCGCCCTGGCTGAACCCGGCCATGACGCCACAGGCAACCCAGTAGTTCTTCAGGCCACGGACCGGGCCGACCAACGGGTTACCATCTGGTGCGAAGGTGAAGGGACCGTTGATGATCTGTTTAATCCCCGCCCGTTGGAAAGGCGGGAAGTGTGCGAAGCCGACTTCCAGAGACGGCGCGATCCGGTCGATATCTTCCTGCAGCAGTTCATGCCCGAAGTCCCACGGGGTTTCCTTCGGTGACCAGGGAACGCCGCCCTTCTCGTAGGTACCCATCAACATGCCGCCCCGTTCCTGGCGCATGTAGATCTCGCCATCCGGATCGACGACGTGGAGCACTTCCTTGCCCGTTGTGCGGTTGACCTCAGCCACTTCCGGCATGTCTTCGGTGATCAGATACATATGCTCCATGGCGAGGATCGGCAGTTCCAAACCGACCATGCGCCCGCATTCCCGCGCCCAGAGACCACCGGCATTAACCACGTGATCCGTATGGATCGTGCCTTGCTCCGTCACCACATCCCAAGTGCCATCCTGGCGTTGGACTGTGTCGGTGACCCGGTTGCGCAGATAAATCTCCGCACCCTGAATCTTCGCCGCCTTGGCATAGGCATGGGTCACATCCGCAGGTGCCAGATGGCCATGCATCGGCGTATAGAGCGCGCCCCGGAACTGGTCCGGATCCATGATCGGCAGGATCTTCTCGCATTCCTTGGGTGTCAGCAGTTCGGTTTCGATCCCGAGCAGCTTCTCCTGGCTTTGCATAACCTTCAGGAGTTCCATCCGCTCCGGCGTCACGGCGAGGAAGACACCGCCCGTCAGGCGAAACCCGGTTTCCTGACCGGAGATTTCTTCAATCTCCTTATAAAGCTCGATCGTATAGGACTGCAGCTTTGCGACCTGAGGATCGGAGTTGAGGGTGTGGCACCCCCCCGCCGCATGCCATGTAGAGCCGGAGGTCAGCTCAGAGCGTTCAATCAGGACGACGTCCTTCCAACCCATTTTCGTCAGGTGATACAGCACCGAAACGCCGACGACTCCGCCACCGATAACGACCGCTTGTGCGTGGGATTTCATGAATTTAACGCCTTTCCTGGAGGGGCCCTAACGACCTTCGTTGAAATTTGCCAAAGTGTTACCGCTTCGCAGAAGCTTTTTCTCGCACCATCCGACACTCACCGGTCAATTCGCGACGTTGACTTCGCAAACGAGCAATTTTGCGATCTAACGGCTCTATTGGGAATCGCGATAACAGAAAGGTTGTTCACTCTTATTGTGAACTGCCTCACGGTCGACCTCAGCGAAAGACACTATGTTCTAACGTGAGGGCGGGTATTGAACTGACAGAATGATCGCCGGCGCAGATACACGTCCGGGGGTGCCTTTAGAAGGATCGGAGTTCACCTGCATGGCCTTCCCGGCCTATCGCACAATTTGTTTCCTGGGCGTTGCAATTCTTATTGCTGCGATGACGCCGCCTGTGCATGCGACATACGCAGAAAATGGCCGGCAGTTGAAGGGGGCGATGTTTGTTGGCGTGATGATTGGCAACACAGTCGCCGGAAAGCGCGGTGATGGGACACGCTATCACGTCTACTTCCTGAATGGGGGCATCGCGACCTACGCCGATGAGCATGCGGAGAAAGACTTCGGGCGCTGGTGGCTGCGCCCTGAAGATAACGCCTTATGCCTGGAATGGCGGAGCCTTCGTGGCGGAGAAAGCCGTTGCGCACCAATCTGGCTGGATGGCCGCATACTTTCGGCAAAAGGCCATGCCCTGATGCATCGCGCCGAGCTTCTGGGCGCCGTCGTCGCGGGTTTCCAATAGCGAAATAAGGTTGAGACGGGTGTCTCTTACCCACCTGCAAAAACGATCAACTAAATTTAACAACGCTTTCCCTTGCAATTTAGGGCCGAAAGGCGGGAAACTGTCATCTTGATGTGCCATAAGGCGAATGTCAGAGTGAATTTTTGGGGAAGACAGGGGGATACGAATGGGTTCAATCACGGTAACGGCACCCTTTGATGGGGCCGAGATCGGTAGCCTGCCAACTGCGGATGCAGCGGCGGTGGAAAACGCACTGGCGACAGCGCATGGGCTTTACCGAAACCGGGATGCGTGGTTGCCGAAAACCCAGCGCATCGAAATCCTGCGCAAAGCCGCGGAAATCATCAAGGAACGCCGCGAAGAGCTGGCGGTCGAAGCTGCACGCGAAGGCGGCAAGCCACTGCCGGATTCCCTGGTTGAAATCGATCGCGGTGCCGATGGGGTTGAAGGCTGCATCGAAGAGCTTCGAACCAAGGGCGGCAATGTCATCCCGATGGGGATCACAGGTTCCTCTGCCGGCCGGGTCGCCTTCACACAGTTTGAACCGATTGGTGTTGTCGCGGCGGTCTCCGCCTTCAACCATCCGTTCAACCTGATCGTCCACCAAGTGGCGCCCGCCGTTGCAACCGGTTGCCCGGTCGTAGTAAAACCGGCAGCGGCGACGGCCATGAGCTGCAAGGCCTTCCTCGACATCCTGGCCGAAGCGGGACTGCCCGACGGCTGGGCGCAGATGATCATTCCGGAAAGCCATGATCTCGCAACGGCCTTCGTCTCCGATCCGCGCGTTGCTTTCTTCGCCTTTATCGGCTCGTCCAAGGTCGGGTGGATGCTGCGCTCGAAGCTTGCACCGGGTGCACGTTGCGCGCTGGAGCATGGCGGGGTCGCACCGGCCATTGTCGCGGCTGACGCGGATCTGGATGCAAACCTGCCCCGCATCGCCAAGGGCGGCTTCTATCACGCCGGCCAAGTCTGCGTTTCGGTACAACGGGTCTTTGCCCATAGCACCATCGCGCAGGAAGTAGCAGATCGCCTGGGTAAGCTTGGTGCTGCGATGAAAGTTGGCGATCCGACCCTGCCGGATACGGAAGTTGGGCCGATCATCAACCACAAGGAATGCCAGCGCATCGCTGACTGGGTTTCAGAAGCCGTTGAAAAAGGGGCAACGTTGATAACGGGCGGAGAGAAAATCTCCGACAGTTGCTACAAGCCAACGGTTCTGCTGAACCCGCCGCAGGATTGCACGATCTCCAAGAACGAGATCTTCGGTCCGGTGATCTGCGTCTATAGCTATGACGATCTGGACGCGGCTATCGACACGGCGAACAGCCTGCCCGTCAGCTTCCAGGCAGCTGTCTTCACCGAAAGCATTGATACCGCCATGCGCGCCTATAACCGTCTCGACGGAACCGCGATCATGGTCAATGAGCATACGGCCTTCCGGGTTGACTGGATGCCTTTCGCTGGTGCCCGGACCTCTGGGCATGGTGTCGGGGGCATTCCCTACACCATCCATGAAATGCAGATCGAAAAAATGATGGTCCTACGTTCAGACCACTTCAAATAAATACCGTCCTATTCCCGTCTGGGTGGCGGGGATGACGGAAACAGATAGAAACAGTTATCAATAGTCTTCAGTTTGGGAGCACCTAAGGGGGAAGTACCATGAAAGCATCTGATCTTTTTGTGAAATGCCTAGAGGAAGAAGGGGTCGAGCGGATCTTCGGCGTGCCGGGCGAGGAAAACGCCGACACCATGATCTCGCTGCTGGATTCCAAGATCGATTTCGTACTGTGCCGGCACGAGCAAGCCGCCGCCTTCGCCGCCGATGCCTATGGCCGGTTGACGGGTAAAGCGGGCGTATGTCTTGCAACGCTTGGTCCGGGGGCAACCAACCTGGTCACCGGTCTGGCGGATGCCAATATGGACCGGGCACCGGTCGTCGCCATCATCGGGCAGGGCTCAACCAGCCGTCTGCACAAGGAAAGCCACCAGAATATGGATTCGGTGGCGATGATGAAGCCGATCTCCAAATGGTCTCAGACCATCGTTGCTGCGAAGAACATCACCGAAGTCGTCCGCAAGGCCTTCAAAATCGCTGAGACTGAAAAGCCTGGCGTGACCGTGATCGAACTGCCGGAAGATGTCGCCAAACAACAGATCGACGATGTCCCGATGCCGCCGATGAAAGTACGCCGTCCCGCTGCCGACCATAAGGCCATCGCGGAAGCCGCCAAGCTGATCGGGGAAGCCAAAAACCCGATCATCCTCGCCGGGAACGGCTCCATCCGGAAGCGCGCGGCGCAACAGCTGGAACGCCTTGCACAAAAGACCGGGATCGGTGTGGTTAACACCTTCATGGGCAAGGGCGCCGTCCCGATGGACAGCGAATACTGCCTCTACACCATGGGTCTGGGTTCAGGCGACTATAACAACCTCGCCTTTGATGATGCGGATCTGGTAATTTCTTGTGGCTATGACCTGGTGGAGTACGCACCGGCTGCCTGGAACCGCACCAACAAGGATACGACCAAGATCATTCATATCGACTTCTGGCCGGCGGAGGTTGATCGTGACTATCCGGCGACCGTCGAGATCGTTGCGGATCTGGCCGATGCACTTTGGCAGCTGAATGAGAAGCTGAACGATATGTATGGCGACAAGCTGCCGCTCTTCGATATCGGCAGCCGCAAGAAGCTGCGCGATATCATGACCGAAGATTTCGCGGCGGAAAAAGACGATCAGGCCTGCCCGGTCAAACCACAGAAGATCCTGTGGGATGTCCGTCAGGTCATGGGCGCAGAGGATATCCTCTTGTCGGATGTGGGGGCCCACAAAATGTGGATTTCCCGCTACTATCAATGCCTGGAGCCCAATACCTGCCTGATCTCCAACGGTTTCTGCACCATGGGTTTCGCCATGCCGGGCTCCATCGGCGCCAAGATGGCCTTCCCGGATCGTAAGGTACTGTCGATCTCCGGTGATGCCGGCTTCATGATGAATGTTCAGGAGCTTGAAACCGCCGTACGCCGCAAAATCAACATCGTCGCCATGGTCTGGTGCGATGGCGAATATGGCCTGATCAAGTGGAAGCAGCAGAACGGCTTCAACGGCAAGCACTCCGACCTGCAATTTGGCAACCCGGACTTCGCCAAAATGGCCGAAAGCTTCGGCATGTGGGGTCGCACCATCGACAAGGCCTCGGACATCGTGCCTGCGCTGGAAGAAGCCTTCCAACAAGAAGGCCCAGCCCTGATCGCCGTCCCGGTCGACTACGCCGAAAACATGAAACTAACCGACCGCCTGGGGAATGTCTCCGTCGCGATGTAAGCGCCGTCAGACATAATTTAGAGCATCGCTCTTATCATAAAGGGGGCGCAGCCCGACCAATCCGGTCACCGCTGTGCCCCCTTTGCTCTTCCGAAAGCGGGAAAAAATGTTGTCTCCCAAGACCTCAGGCCAGAACCCCAAGGCCCACGATCTTGTTACTAGCCCAAATGTGGTCGCGCGTTGAAATTATGAAATGTTCGTTTTATTTTAGGCTATGGCTCGAACGAAAGAATACACGCGCGAAGACGTCCTGACCAAAGCGGTAGATCTGTTTTGGCAGCAGGGCTATCGCGCAAGTTCCATGACCGACATTGTCCAGGCAACCGGACTGAACACCGCAAGTATGTACAAGGAGTTCGGTGACAAAGATGGCCTATTTGAAGAAGCCCTGAAGTACTACCGGGTGACCATAATGGGCCCGCGCATACAAGTTCTTACTCAGAAGCCGAATATCGAGGGGATTAAGGCGTTTCTCGAAAACGTTATCAATGGCGCGGCGTCTGGGACGTATAAGGGCTGTTTGATGATGAACCATCTGGCCCAAACACACACCATCAGTCGACAGGCGGCCAGCCAAATCAATGAGTTTTGCGAAGAGATGGAAGGCCTGCTGGCAACCGCACTTGGGAACGCGCAATCGGATGGCGACATTCCAGCCAACAAGGACCCAGCTGCATTGGCAAGCTTCATCATGTGTTCCGTACATGGCTTGGTTCTGTATGGCCGTCACGCCGACAAGAAATCCACCATTCCAAATCTTTACGACGTTATTCTAAACGCACTGCGGGACTGAACAGTCCCATAGGTGACAGCCACGCCCCGGCAGCTTGAGAATATTTAACAATAGACATTATAAAATGATCGTTTTATAATTCGGCTCATTCGCCACTCAGATGGAGTGGTGATTCCAGAACAACTCATATTGAGAGGTCTATTATGTCCATTTACGAAACCACACTGGCCTTTTTCGATGCCTGTGAGACGGGCAAAGGATGGAGCGTCTGTCAGCAATGGTGTCACGACGGCGCAACGTTTTCGTGCCAAGCGGACGCGCTGGCAACAATTACAACGGTTGAGGGTTATACTGGATGGACCGCGTGGCTTCTGGGCCCGATTCCTGATTTGACGTATGAAATTCATGCGGCGGCCACAGATGTAGCGCGCAGCACGGTGGTTGTGCAAAGCGTGGTCTCGGGGTCAAACACCGGTGAAGGCGAAGGCGCGCCACCCCCCACCGGCCAAAAAGCCGTCGTCGACTATGTCTATGCCATCAAGTTCGACGGCGACAAAATCAGTCATATGACCAAAATCTGGAACGACGGACACACGCTGAAACAGCTCGGATGGGCCTGAAGCAATAAAGTGCACCCCGTCAAATCCGCGATAGGTCGTTTGCGGGCGCGGTCATAGGATTACAAAATCGCATAAGGTCACCGCCGGGTTGGTCTCTGAAGCGGCTGAATGAGCCGTAAACAGAATGAAAAAAAGCGATAGGATTACCGGCGCGAGCATCACGCGAAGTTTCGAGGTAGAGGCACTCATCAAACAACTCCTATCGTCATCTTTTAATGTACCCGCTCCGATGACCATGCCGGTCTTTAGAAACCCGTCGATAGCGCAATATCGCGTATTCTATAAAGAGGTTCTCTTTACCCCAAGCAAAGAACTTAGTGACACCCCCAAGCTGACAAATACGATCAACCGCCTGTCCTGCCCTCCTTAAAATTGAGCCAATTCAGACATATCCAGGCAGCCCATTATTTTCGGGCTTAGCCCTGCCGCGCCACGCTCCCCTACAATCCTATCCCCTTAATCCGGCATCGCCGCGCGGGTTCCGCGGGGGTTGATGGGGGTTTTGGTGGGAAGGTTCAGGGCATCCTCTATCGCCGCCGCGTTGCGCAGAAGGTCGGCTTCTCCTCTTGGTCGGCCGACCAGTTGCAGGCCTACGGGCAATCCATCCGGGGTGACACCGCAGGGCAAGGCAATGACGGGGCAGGCGGTCATGGTGATGGCGAAGGTGATCGCGAACCAGTCGATATAGGTCTCGCAAGGCTGTCCATCGATCTCCGTCACATAACGCCAATCCCCCGGGAAGGCGGCGATAGAGGCGGACGGGCAGATCAGCATGTCATGGGTCTCAAAGAAAGCCGACATCCGCTGGGCAAGGTGCCATCGGCTCCGCTCCGCCGCGAACAGGCTGTCCGGCGTCACCTGATAGCCGCGCTCTACATTGCCGATGATATCCTCGTGGATCGCGTCACGATGCTGGGCCAACAGATCCCCCATCATGGTGCCGAGCAGCACGCCCCGTAGTGTCTGGAAGGCAGAAAGAACGCCGGTGAAGTCGGGGGTGTCATCGGTTACATCATAGCCGGCGGATGTCAGGGCAGCGACGGCTTTGCCCGCAACATCGCGAACGTCGGCGGCCACCGGGACAATGCCGAGATCCGGGCTGAAGCCAATCCGGATCGGGCCGGCGGGGCGGTCCAGTGCCGCCTGAAATGTCTCCGCCGGCGGATCGAAAGAAAGCGGATCTTCTGGCGAGAAACCAGCACCTGCATCCAGCATCAGCGCAACATCCCGCACCGTCCGCGCCATCGGCCCCTCAACCCAGAGCGTATCAAAAGCCTGAAGCCTTTGGCCCCGTGGAACGACCCCCGGGCTGGGCCGCATGCCGACAACACCATTGAGCCCCGCCGGTGTCCGGAGACTGCCGCCGAGATCATTGCCGGTAGCAAGCGCGACCTGCCCGCTGGCAAGCGCTGCGGCCGAGCCACCGGAAGACCCGCCGGCACTGCGCGACAGATCCCAGGGATTGCCGGTGATCCCATTGACCGGGTTAAAGGTGTGGCCGCCGGCCCATTCCGGCACATTGGACTTCGCAATGGGAAGGGCCCCGCGTCGCTCCAGTTGCGCGACAGTGGCGTCTGATCGGGCTGGCACATTGCCGGCAAAGATCGGCGAGCCATAGGTCGTCCGCACCCCGCCGACATCATTATAGTCCTTCACCGCAATCGGCAGACCGGCCAGACCACGCGGGCCGAATGCCTCGGGATCAGTTCGATCCAACCTCTCGGCCTGGTCCAAGGCGCGCTCAAAGCAATGGATCGGCAAGGCGTTTACGGCGCCATCTACCGCCTCGATACGCGCGATTGCGGCCTCGACCGCGTCTCGGGGAGAAACCTCACCTGCCTTCAAAGCCTTCACGGCCTCAACAGCGCTTAATGTCCAGAATGTGTCGTCGCCCATTATTGTTCCTTCTTCTGACGATCTTCCCTGGCGCTCCCCCCAAGGAAGAATTCGGTATCTATGCTGATCTTTGATCGCCGCGCGTGCAAGTGTACTAAGAGGCTCGATGCAGCCTCTTACGGAATAATCCGTTTTGCCTGATCTCGGGGATGACGAGCCCTGGGAACAGGTTTGGTGGGGGCAGTAGATACTGTCTTCATCGGTCGATACCCAGCGCCCCTATGAGGATCAGGGGAGATCGCCGGATGTGGTGATGCTGCTAAAGGCGCATTGGGGGGAGCATTGGGCGGCACACTGGGCGGCGCTGAAGGGGCGGCATAGGCCGGGGTGGAATAAGCAGAAACCGGATGACGGGCCTCATCAACGGGCATCGCCGCATCGACAGGGGCGATACCCGCATCAGGATCGGCGAGGCTGTCCAGCAGGTCGGAGCGGTCTTCCACTTTTTCCGCGATGATGTGAATGACGATCCCTTCCCGCTGTAATTCTCCAGTCACCCGCATCAACCGCGAGGCCAGGACCTGACGGCGGAACCGTTCAAATGTATCCGACCAGATCACGATGTTGGAAACCCCGGTCTCATCTTCCAGCGTTGCGAAGATGACCCCCTTGGCACTGCCGGGCCGTTGGCGCACCAGGACGAGACCGGAGACATCAATCTTCCGCCCCGGCTTGATATCCAGAAAAGCTTCCGCCGGGACATCCGCCTGCAACGGAGCATCAGCGCGCGCCCGCAATAGCGCCATTGGGTGCGCCTTCAAACTGAGCCGCAGGCTGGAATAATCCGCCACCACCTCTTCAGAGAGCGTGGGTTCCGGCAGCAGAACGGTAGGATCAACGCCGCGATCCGGTTCCCCCGCTGCTTCGAAGAGCGGAAGCGGGCGGGACGCCGCCTTTACTTCCGGCACCACGCCCCGCACCGCCCAAAGCGCCTGCCGCCGTGTCAGGCCAAGCGAGGCAAAGGCATCGGCACGGGCCAGGGCTTCCAAAGTCTGACGCCCCACCCCGGCTCGGCGCCAGATATCACTTGAGGAGCCATAACCATTGCCCCGTGCGGCGACGACCCATTCGCCTTCTTCCTGCCGGACCCCCTTGATCTGGCGCAGTCCCAATCGCAGCGCATAGCCGCGCGCGCCGGCTTCCAGCGTGCAATCCCAGTCGGAGAAGGTGACATCCGCCGGGCGGACCTCCACCCCATGATCCCCGGCGTCCCGCACGATCTGCGCCGGTGCGTAAAATCCCATCGGCTGGGAATTCAGCAAAGCACAGGCAAAGGCCGCAGGATAATGGCACTTCATCCAGGCGGAGACATAGACCAACAGCGCAAAACTGGCGGCATGACTTTCCGGAAAACCATATTCCCCGAAGCCTTCGATTTGGCGAAAACAGCGTTCGGCGAAGTCACTGTCATAACCGCGCGCGACCATGCCTGACACCATCTTTTCCCGGAAGCTGTGAATCTGCCCGGTCTTGCGAAAGGTGGCCATGGCGCGGCGCAGCTTATCCGCCTCTGCCGGGGAGAAGCCGGCGGCGACAATCGCGACCTTCATCGCCTGCTCCTGGAACAGCGGCACCCCAAGGGTTTTCCCCAAAACTTGTCTTAACTCATCAGAGGGAAACTCAACCACCTCTTCCTTATTACGGCGGCGCAGATAGGGATGCACCATATCACCCTGAATGGGACCCGGCCGGACGATGGCGACCTCAATCACCAGATCATAGAAATTCCGGGGGTTCATGCGCGGCAGAAAGGACATCTGTGCGCGGCTTTCAACCTGGAAGACACCAAGGCTGTCTGCACGACACAGCATATCATAGGTCGCGCTGTCCTCCGGCGGGATGGTGGCCAGGTCGTAATTGCGCCCATAATGCTGTCGCAGTAATTCGAAGCCTTTGCGCACGCAGCTCAGCATACCAAGCGCCAGTACATCGACCTTCAGCAGCCCCAGGGCGTCGAGGTCATCCTTGTCCCATTGGATGACAGT
>SPJK01079753.1_pt1 | contig 14599 bp, 5 predicted proteins | sample 3741771 | NCBI WGS metagenome assembly SPJK01 (sample SAMN10925997, study PRJNA522277) | cold seep metagenome | isolation source: Elba SIP-enriched marine methane seep metagenome, extraction at timepoint T2 | place: Italy: coast of Elba, Mediterranean Sea | reverse complement strand
CAGACAAAGGTAATGGCCAAAGTGGCAGAACAACTCTTCGTGAAAAACATCCAACCGCTGGCGGCAGCGGGCTTGCTTGCCTTATCGCACACGCTGGCCAGTCGAATCCGATCGACCAACCTGACCGTCAGGGCTCAGGTGCAGGCTGGACTAGTGCCCAATGCGCTATTCCAACCCGTTTTTCGGAGAATGGCCCGTCAGCGGACTTCCTTGTTGCGAAACCTAGGCAATCAGCAGCAAGCTTTCAGTTTTTCGAGCCTGGTTGGACAGACAAACGCGGTAGGCGGGCTCACAGCCGCTCCTCCAACACAACTGAGCACACTACCCACTGTCGCCTCGATTCAAAGCTTTAACGCCCCGCCGAATGTGGCCAATTTGTCTGCTTGGAGTGTACAATCGAATCTCGACAACAGCTTTGCTTTCAACCTAAGCACTTTTCAGGGAGGATTGCCGGGAGTCATTAATTGGAATACCAGCTGGATTCCGATTTTCAATGTCGGTGTGGCTAATCCCGGTTTGACCATTGCGAATGATCCAGCTGATGAGGCAGATCCTGCCACTTTGGCCTTTACACAAGCTTCGGCCCGCTTTACCTACCAGGATAGTCCAGTTGCAGAAGCACCGCTGGCAATCGATCAACTGACTAATCAGACCTTAGAAGCACTACGACCGGCCCGCGCCTATCTACGAGCCTTCAATGCGGTAGTCAAATGGCCAGCGGGGATCAAATCGGTGCCGGAAGAAGACTTCCTGCCTGCCACGGCCTATCCGGACCTCCCGGAACCTATGTACAAGCCCTTGGTGGAACTCGACAAAGAATTGCTTTTGCCCAACCTGGAACTAATTCCACAAAACACCTTGTCGCTATTGCGTACCAATCAGCGTTTCATTGAATCCTATCTCGTTGGCCTGAATTTTGAGATGGGTCGCGAATTGATGTGGCGGGAATACCCTACCGACATGCGTGGCAGCTATTTCCGGCAGTTTTGGGATGTACGCGGGTTTGTGACTCCCGACACGACTCCCAAGGATGCAGAGTCGATGAAAGACATCAAACCGATCCATACCTGGGAGAACGATAGTTTATTAGGTAGTCACAACGCCCGGGATGAACAAGGCGATCCGGAGCAATTGGTGTTCGTCGTTCGTGGTGATCTATTCCGAAAATTCCCCAATACGCTTTTCTATGCCCAGAAAGCGATCCGGGACGAGGAAGGCAATCTGGCGATCCGCGTTGATATGACGGAGGAGCAATATCAAAGAGAAGTAAAGTTTCCGATCTATCAGGCTGAGCTACCGCCAGACATTAAGCTTCTCGGTTTTGACCTGACTATTGAACAGGCCTCTGGCAAAGATTCCAGTGAAGACCTGGGCTTTCCTGCTGATGATCTGGATGGCTGGTTTTTCGTAATCGCGGAAGTACCTGGCGAGCCTCGTTTTGGCATGGATATCACCTACAACCCGAATCTACCCGATACCCAGACCTGGAATGACCTGTCGTGGGAAAACTTCGGTGGTGAGCGCATCCCGTTTGTGCGCAGTGATCGAGAGCCTGGCCCGACCGGCGAAGGACAAATCTTTGAGCTGCCGACAGTAGTGGCAGAAGGGCTGTGGGGGAATAGTTCAGCGGATATGGCCGCCATCCTGTTCCAACGGCCGGTGATGATTGCCGTCCATGCAACAGAAATGCTGGATGCCGAGCTGCCTGACCCCGTTCAAGGCCCGACGGTCAGGACATCCTTATTCTTACACACCAGCCTTGCGCAGGTTGCTAATCAGGGATCTTAAAACCAGTAGCTATGTCAAGTATTAGTGATAGACTGGAGCCTATTACCACTGCCCGCCAATCATTGGCTGACGCTGAAGAAACGCTGTATAGAGCCCGGTTGGAAGTTCAACGGGAGCAGAACCCCGGTTCCCTTGCTGCTGTCCAGGAACGCCTACAAGCAGTTAGCGATCAGTATGCAACGGCCAGGGAGGAGGTTCGACAATCGATTGCAGCGCTTTATCAGGATCGATCTGCCAAGGATTTGCTCAGCGAACTCGATGGCAATTTCCCGATCCTCTTATTACCCGTCCGTATTGAAACGCGCTTCATCACCGCTAATGAAAGCAATGAACTTTGGTTGCGTATCTACCCTGATGATATTCACATCCATACCCATGAAACACTGCTTACTCAGGAGGAACTCGAAGCAGGGCAGGCCTACTGGACAAGCCTAAGCGAAGCGAATGCTACTGACTCCCTTGATCCTGAAGAAGAGAAACGTGCTGCCTGGACTGCCTTGAGTGGTTCCTTTGGCGTAGCACGGGCCTTATGGGTTGCCAAGCAATGCCAACCTGAGGGATGGACCCCGGAAGTGGCGGTTCCAGGAGATCAATTGGTGTTTCCTGCTCACGATCTAACCAAAACGCACGCCTGGACGCAGGCACCGAGAAGTACCTTATTGCCGGATCGTTTCGTCGTCCGAATCTACAGAGGTGAGGAGGTCGTGCACGAGCAAATCGGGCAAGCCGTTCCAGATGAGGTGTTTACCGGACCGGACCCTTTCCGGGCGGAGGAAGCCTTTCGGGCAACGGATGAGGCCATAGAATTTGATGATGATTTTGCCTGGACGGTCAACTTTGAACAGGCTGTAGAAAAGGGCCTTGGTATGAAGATATCCTTGACTCCCGCTATGTTCAATCACGATCGTATTGATCGGATCACCGTTCTAGGTGTCATGGCTTCGGCCGCGCCCGAGGAGAGCAGTGATCTGCTTGGTCAATTAATCGAAAGCCACACCTATACGGGCGATGGTTTTGGCCTGCTACCGCAAGGCACTCCAACCAACAATACAGAAACCGATCGATCTGGTTTTTCCGACGAGGAGGATTTGTTGGCAAAAGGATATTACGATGGAGCCGTACCGAGCCTATTCACTGATCATCCGGAGGCTGATGGCCTTCGCCTGGCAGAAGCCCTTGGAATAGATCCTCATCTTGTCGAAAGTGCCCCCCATGCCGATCTACGTGAGCATCACCAGGCCAAAGCCATGAATACGGTCTTGTATCCGGCCACCGCTGGCTACTTCTTTGAAGTACTGATGGAGCCAGTGATCGAAACGAATGCACATGAACACTTGCGGTCGTTCTTTTCTAACTATGTCAGTGCGCGCGGGTCATTGCCTGCCTTCCGAACCGATAATCAACCCTACAGCCTGCTGGTAACCAGTGATCTGTCTAGCTGGGAAAAGACTGATGCGGATGCCCTCTTTTTCCAACGCTTTGCTGCTATTCTCGAAAAATTACAACGCAAGTGGGATCAATTGACCACCCAACACGTCGCCCATGTGGGACAGGCGGGCGACCCCTCCGCAATATTGCTCGACCTACTAGGGCTACATCCAGGATCGGTATCCTTTGCACAGCGATTGGGCAACCTTCCCGATCTGTATTTTTCATTGCCCAATGTGGATAATCAGAGTTTTCAATCGGAAGCGGATGCTCGTCAGGCATCGATTATCGATTTCCTGCGGGACTTAGGCTATCAACCGGAAGAAGAGGATAATATCTTTTCCTTCGGGTCGAACCTGACCTATTATCAGCGGACCAGCCAGATTTCTTTCAAAAACCTGATCGACGGCAGGAAGGCCACTAATGATCGGTTTCTGGAACCAATTGAAGGCCTTGACCTCACCTATATCGAATGGCTGGCGCAGGTCAGTAAAGTGGAAGACCTGGAGAAACATAACTTCGGCGGTGCTAAACCACCTCAAACGGTTCTTTATCTCCTCCTACGCCATGCCTTCTTACAGGAACTGGAACGAAAAGCCGAGCAATTCTTTCTTACGAACGACATTACCTTCCGGCGAGGAGCGACTGTTAAGAGTCTATTCAACTTTAATGCGGAGACGAAGGACCTGACTAGTTGGGAAGTACTCAATGGCATTCCAAATCAACTAAGTAGTACGCAGCTCGACATCGCCAAACCATTAGGGGATCACCTGCTGGATCAGCCACCGGCAGCGGAGGACATAATTGGCATAAATGACATGCGGAATGCACTTAAGACCTTGTCTCCACTATCAACGGCAAGCCTCCAGCGCCTTCTTGCGCAGCATGTGGACCTCTGCACCTACCGGCTGGATGCCTGGCAAACCGGTCTATTTGAGCGGCGATTAGAACAGCAACGTGCAGAGCATGCGAAGGGTTTATACGTTGGTGCTTACGGCTGGATTGAAAACCTGTGCCCTCGAGCACCCCAAGAGTTGGATCAAACAAGTGTACCAGAGCAACTCCGTCCGCCAGCAGGAGAAACAGTGACCAAGTTTGAAAACAATGCAGGCCTGGTCCATACACCGTCCTTAAATCAAGCAGTCGCAGCGGGCCTTCTGTTGGCTGGGTATCACAATCATGCTACGGAGCAGGACCCTAGCCCTTTCGCGGTCAATCTATCCTCTAGTCGGGTCCGCCGGGCACAATTTGCCTTTCAGGCTGTCCGACAAGGTCAGATGCTGGAGGCCGTACTTGGCTATCAATTTGAACGGGCCTTGCATGACATTACCACCGCGGGTGAGGCCAATCTCAATAAGTACATCCTGATCATCCGGGAGAAGTACCCGGTACGTACCCAATTCATCCCTCAGCAAGGGTTGGATGAGGAGAATGTACAAGAATCCATTCCCGCCTATAGTGTCGTCAACGGACTCAAGCTGGTAGAGGTTGACATCAGTGAAGTACTTGGGCTGGTAGAGCCTGATGATCGCCCGCTGATTCAAGAAGTCATCGATGGATTAAAGGACACGCTGGATGCGATGAACGATCTACTTACCGCTGAGAGTGCCAACCAAGTAGCGCAGGGTAACTATGACCGTACGGTCGGTTTGCTGAATGCTGCTCGGGGAGCGGAGGTCCCCCCTCCTTTGGAGGTGGCTAAAACACCGCGATCCAACAATTTGACCTACCCTAATCGCGTCTGTATCCATTTCAACGCCAAGGCGTTGTTCAAGGCTGGCAACCGTTGGCCCGTTGTCGCTTCCCCCAGAGCATTGTTTGAGCCGGGACTGAACGAATGGCTCGGGGAGGTAATCGGCGATCCTACCAAGATGATCTGCCAGGTGGAAACGGTTGGTCAACAAGGCGACCCCATCCAGGACATCCTGACATTAAACAGCATTAACCTGCCTCCGATTGACCTGGTCTATGTGATCGGCGGAGAACTTCAGGCCGGCACCACTGAATTGGAGACTAGGATCGCTTACGAGTTTCGTCGTCGTAAGGGAATTGGACCAGAAGCATCGGTCAAAATCACCTTCAATCCGCCGACGACCAACAGTAATCAACGAACCATCGCGCAGGTCTTCCCTTTGCTCCGTGAGCTTCGCTCTATCATCACTACCAGTCGGCCCGTGAGTGCCAGGGACTATGCGCCTAATCCGATCGATTTGCCCGATCGCCCCGATCTTCACTTTGGTTGGGCGGATAATGATCTGAAGAAACGACTGGGGAGCGCCTTGAAAAAGCTGAGATCCGAATTGACTAAGATCAGCCTCAAGCGGCCTAATATCAACCCTGCTGTGGGAGCTAATCCTGCCAACTTCAAGGCTTTGTTTGAACAGTTTTTTGCCGAAGGAAGTAATGAAGAACTCTTCAGTAGCCTTTTGCTGACTGAGAATGCTTCGCGCGAGCTATTGGAGTTTATGCGGGATGCTACCGACTTCGGCATGGCGCTCGCATTCCCTGATTATGTAGACTTACAGGCCAGCTTGAACAAAGTTGATCTGTTGGCAAAAGCAGCGGCATTATGGAAAACAATGACGGACAAAGCTGGCCTTGCCCAAGCGAAGATGGAAGAAGCTGAAGCACTCGATGATGATATTAATGATCGAGTCAATCTGTTGATCGAAGCAGGTCAGGCTTTATTTGGAGAGGATTTTCTGGTGATCCCCCGGTTTCGCTATACCAACCCTACAGCGGTTGCACAGTCATTCGAAGATGAAGCGCAATTGCTTGATCATGTTTGTCAACTTGAACAAACGACGCCAGGCCTGGCCATGGAAGCCTGGATACAATCGGTCTGCCGGGTCCGGGAAAGTGTGGGTCGGTTAGAACGAACAAGGATGCTTACGGAGGCTATCAGCGAGTTTGACATGCCATTCCAGCCGGTTCAAACGCCTTTCCGCGAGGGGGATAGTTGGTTGGCGGTCGTATTCCCGGAAACCTATCAACCGACGGGCGAGCCCTTTGGCCCATTACCCGATGCGGTTAGTCTGGCTGTACATGGCAATTCGGCGGCTAAAACTAATCAGTTGCAATGTGGCATACTGATTGACGAGTGGACGGAGACCATCCCCGTGGCAGAGGAGACAACCGGCATTGCTTTTCACTATGATCAGCCTAATGCCACGGCTCCCAATACACTATTGCTTGCAGTAGAGCCTACCGGAAGCGATAACTGGAGTTGGGAAACGCTGCAAGGAATACTGGACGATACGTTCCGGAGGGCGAAATCCCGGGCCGTAGAGTCGAAGCATGTAATCGAAGATCCTGTGCTTGGCACTTTGCTTCCGATGACCGCTGCATTCTTTGATCTAAACAATGGCAATGTGTCGTTGGATTACCTGGTCGCTAGCGAGGAGTTTATAGCTACGCAAACCGCCCAGTCGTTTGAACTCTATAACCCCTGGACAAATGATGAACAATAAACCAGCTTCACAAAAAACAAGGACGTATGCCTGACGGTCTCACACCACTAGCAGTTTTCAAAACGGAGTTGGCAAGGTTTGTCCAACCGTTTATCCGGAATGTTAATCGCCTGGAGGGTAGCCCGCGTACTCCAGATTTTGAGGATAGTCTCCGTATGGAGATCCACGACCCCTTGTGGACACTGTGCCGTCAGTGGCAGTTTGGAGAATTCCAGGGCGAAGATGCGGGTTCTCCTTATCAAGCGAAGATACTGGGTACCCACGCACAGCCTCACCAAATTCGCAATCTACGTAACGACCAGGCCACTGATTATGACCTAAACCAACCGATGGAGATGGTCGTGGAGCGGGAGCAGCTGCAAAAGGATCTATTCCTGGCTACTCAGATGGGTCGACATTTATTTAAGATCCTGAAAACGCATGGTCTCGCAAATGTGAAAAACCTATTCCTTGGCCGGTATCCGCTGGAAATAAGTCCGGAATCAGACGATCGAGAAGGTTTGTACCTATCCACTAGTTTAAGCAATAGTTTCCCTGATGGGTTCGCGATCTACGAGGATATGCAGAGCGGCCAGTTTCTCCAATGGGTGACTGACGAGGCAGCACTAAATACGGATACCATCAAGGTTGTACAGGAAGATTTTCTTCGCTGGTTCGGGCATTTATATCAGCAACCTTCTTCCGGTCAGTCGTTTTGGGATCCCTCCCGTCTTGAGTACAGCTTTGCCGCAGATTATACGGACGGGCAGGGCGAAGAACAGCAACTGGTGGCCGACCAGTACGCCTCTGGCCATTTGGATTGGTTTGCTTTCGACCAAGTCAAAGGCGCCGGTGAACCTACCGGTACCCCTGCCGAGGAGCGCTTGCAAACATTTATCCCTACCAATCTGGAATTTGGGGGGATGCCACACCCTCGTCTCTGGCAGATGGAGGAAGGAAGGATAGATTTCGGAAAGATTGAGGCCAGCCCTACCTCCTTGATCAGCTTATTGCTAGCCGAATACGGGCTGACTTATTCCAACGACTGGTTCATCCTCCCCTACCCTATGGAGATCAATACGGTTTGTGAGATTCAAGGGATCATGGTACAGGATGTATTTGGGCAGCACATTTTTGTGTGCCCAGCGGTTGATAATCCGGAAATGGATTGGCAGGAATATGCTGTCTTTCATCAAACAGAGCGGGATACCACCGAGAAGAACCGGAATCGATTCTGCCTCGTTCCGTCAGTTGGAAAACTCATGGAAAGCGCGCCGCTTGAAAAAGTCAACTTCATGCGCGACGAGATGTCGAATATGGTCTGGGCCATTGAACATACCATACCATCCGAAGCGGGTATTGGGCGAGATGCCCGACGTGATAGTACGCGGCTTCCACAGGACTTTGTCCCTGCACCTTCCGAGGTGCCGGCCAAAATCCGCTACGTACTAGGTTCTACGGTCCCGGAGAACTGGATTCCCTTCATTGGTGTACAGAAAAAAGATCCACAAACAGGCAATGCCTTAAATGAGATTCGCCTGCAACGAGCTCGATTACCGCAAGCTCCTGGACCAAAGGGTGTAATTCTGAACGAAAGTCAACCTACCTACTTTATTGAAGAAGAAGAGGTACCAAGAACTGGGGTAATTGTGGAGCGAAGTTTCCAACGGACTCGCTGGTTAAACGGCAAGACCTACCTGTGGCTCGGACGAAGAAAGACTGCCGGTCGCGGAGAAGGCTGGAGCGGTTTGATGTTTGATCAGATTGTGCCGATTACTGGAAGTGAACCAGAAGAATAGCGATTCCTGGTCAACAAAAGCGCCCAGGCAAATAAAAACGAAGTCTATTAGGTTTAATTAAAATTTATAATCATTCATTCTATATACTATAAACAATAGCCTTTAGCTCTATTTTTAGTGATTTAAAATTTATTATTCATTAAAAACGTCCTTGTAATTCCTCCCGAGTAGACCCAACTTAGAGGAAAATAAAAGGACTCATGATGATTCGGCACCTACTCAAAGACGCGCTCCTTCTTCTGTTTTGTTTCGGATGTGTCCTGGAAGGTTACACACAAGGATGGGAAAACATCTACGATAACACCAATGATTACATCAACACCACGGAGGTGGTGGTAACGGCCGACAGCCATTATGTTGCTGCCAGCGATGTGCTTCAGTGGTCACCTACCCTTCGACATTGGCTACAACTTGTCAAAACAGATCAAAATGGCAATGAGATCTGGAACAAGGAGGTTTTCCCTCCAAGTCCTTATTTCGGTTTCCAGTTTAATGACCTCACGACAACCTTAGATGGTGGGTTTGCCTTGGTGGGCATGTTCCACGAAGCCAATGGAAGCCTTCGACATGGTATTCTGATGAAGCTAGATGCACAAGGGGACACCCTCTGGACTCGTGCCCTGGAATCATCAGAATTTGATATCCTACACGGCATCACACCAACGCCAGATGGTGGCTATTTGCTCTCCGGTTCCAATCTTGGTAACGCTCCGCACTACTGGTTTGTACGCAAGGTGGATGCTACCGGTGACCTCATTTGGCAATATACATTCGAAACTCCTCCTACCTATCAATGGAACTGGGACCGAGCAAAAAAGACGGTACTCCTTCCCAACGGAAACAGCTTAAGCCTGATCAGCATGACGGGTAATATACTCCTGGTAGAATTGGATGCTGATGGCCAACTAATTGCTGAATACCCCTTGACAAATCCTTACAATTTTGCCTTGGTAGCCGGCGATCTGACATTGACGCCTGCCGGTGAGGCGCTAGCTGGTGCGTTCCAAATCATTGTGAGTGGAGACAATGAACGCCTCCACGCCAGTACGATGATCTGGAAATTGAACAATGACATGCAAGAAGACTGGCAATTGGTTAGCGATTCTTCCACTGTCGTTCAATGGATTACCAGCCTGAGTGTGAATGCTGACAACGAGTTATTCGTAGGTCGACTCAATGCTGTTGAAAAAAGGAACAGCGGGACAGGTGAGTTGATTTGCGAGATCAATGCCGACAGCCTGCGCCCTTGGGGCAAGCCTTATGTCCAGGCGCTCCCTGAGGGGGAAGCGATCATAGCGACTACCTATTACCCTGTTGAAGGCGAATGGGAACCAAGTTATCTATCCTTGGCAAAAATGACAGCGAACTGTCAAGCTGCTCAAGAGCGGATTGCTGGATACGCAATGGTCAACTTGGCGGAAGATTGCAATTCATTGAGTCCAGGTGATAGTTTATCGAATTGGGTAGTGGAGCTCCGCAAAGACACCCTTAGTTTCATCAAATTTACCGACAGCATAGGTTATTTCGAGTTTCCGGTCAGCCCAGGTGAATACACACTGACTTTGCATGAACCCATGCACTACTGGGAAAGCTGTGCTGACACCCTACCCATCGCCCTTGAATTGGGAGATACTGTTATCCAGGAGCTTTCCGCCTTAATCCTGGAGGGTTGCCCATTTTTAGTCACTGATTTATCCTTAGGCAATCCCCGTCCTTGCTTTGCGCGGACAGCATCCATTGCCTATGCCAACTTGGGACCAGCGTCTGTAGAGGATGCCTACTTGGAATTGCAGCTCGATTCAAACCTAAGCATCACAGTCTCAAGCCATCTTTACGATGAGTTGCCTGGCCACCTGTACCGCTTCGAACTTGGTACCCTTTCTACCACTGAAATTGGTCGCATCCAGCTATCACTCTTAGCAGCATGCAATCCAGAACTTATTGACAGCCTGACTTGCTTGTCGGCCACCTTGTATCCGCAATCAGCATGCGGTGATAACAACTGGGATGGCCCAATCATAGAGATCAACGGGACCTGTAATGATGAGGAAGTCTCCTTTGAAGTCAAGAATATTGGGCTCGGCAACATGATTGGTCCGCAGGAAATTATTGTCATCGAAGATGATGTCATGTACTTCCAAACTGACTTCGAGTTAGACGCTGGCGGATCGACAACGATTGATCTACCCAACGCCAATGCTGTGTACGCTGCACGAGCGGAGCAAGTCCCTGGCTATCCGTTTGGGGACTACGCCTACGATTTTGTTAGTCACTGCTTCAATCCCCAAGTTGGCACGCCATTCAATAATGCGTTCATTGGGCAGTTTCCCTACAATGAAACAGTGCCTTATACCGATACGGAATGTAGGGTTTACGTCAATTCCTACGACCCCAATCAAAAAGTGGCCTCGCCCATCGGTTTTGGAGCCGATCACTACATCGAACCCAATACCCAGCTCGAGTACCATATCGACTTCCAGAATACGGGCACAGATACCGCTTATACCGTAGTGATCCGTGACACCCTTTCCACACATTTGAACCTCCTCAGTATGCGTCCAGGAGGTGCCAGCCACGACTTCGAGTTAGCTGTTGAGAATAGCCATATCCTGGTGTTCACATTCGATAACATCAATTTGGTAGATAGTGTCACCGACGAGCCCCTCTCACACGGCTTTGTGGCCTACAGCATTCAACCTAAGGCCGATCTGCCCAATGAAACTCGAATCGAGAATTCAGCAGCCATCTATTTCGATTTCAATCCGCCGATCATCACCAATACTACTTGGCATACGATTGGTCGCGAATTCTTAATACTCGATGTGGATGAGCCGTTTGAAGATTTATTCCAGTACGACATCTACCCCAACCCGGTCGCTAGTGGTGCAATTCTCAGTTTCAAAGATTTTGAGTGGCCTCGCGCGAAGCTCCGTCTATACAATAGTCTCGGGCAGCAAGTGACGGTACTGACTATTGAAAATGGGCGGACAGTTGTCAACCAGCAGCTTTCAGCAGGCGCCTATTTCTTCCAACTCTGGGCAGAAGGGCAATTGCTCGGTACTGGAAAGCTAATTACGCAATAAATGACCCCAAAGCGTCCTCTAATAGATTCTCACGAGAGGAGTGGTCAACTATCCATTGACTGCTCCTTTCTTTTCATTTCAACTTGGCAGCTGTGTTAGGAGCCATTTGCGTTCCGTCAAGGGGTGTAGATTTTCCAATTCTGAACGTAGTTTTTGACTGGCGGCTCGATCATAGGGATTCAAGCGACTCAGTTGCCGCATAGCCTGCACAAAGTGGAGGTAATTGTCGCGATGGTAAGCCAACATCTTCTTGCGCCGCACGAAGCGGCGCATGGCTGCCAAGTGCGAATCCAAGGCTTGTAAAGCTTGTTGTTCATAGTAGACCTTAACTAACAATGTTTTTGCCGCCAGATTAAGAAGCACATCGCGATAATCGGCTTTTTGTAGCGCTACAATTACGGCGTCTAGATTGCCTCTTGCGTACTCCAGTTTAGCCAGGTTAAACGAATAGGTAGCCAGCTGATGATTTGGCGCCAACTGGGGCCGATATGTCTCCAAGAAACCCGCTACCCAATCGAATTGCTGCAACTGAAGCCCTAACGCAACGATATTCCTATAGGCAAAGCGCGACAAGTAACCATCCAGCGTCAGCAACCCTTCCTGCAAAACGGTTTGATAGATGGTGAAAGCTTCTGAGCCAAAATCGGCATCCCCATCGTTGTAACGCCGGATGCTAAAATTGATAGCGAATAAATAGACATCTCGGCGCTCATCAGGTAGCAATAGATGGGCAGCGTCCTTCATTTTTTGCCTCAGTATCAGAAAATGGGACGGTTGATTGGGGTTGCGGAGCATATGGAAACACTCCAGAAATATAGCCAGCGCCGGGTGCCTAGTCAGCCAATCGGATTTAATTGAAGGAAGTAATGCTTGGAGCAGCCCCAAATCGTAGGTATTCTTTACGACTGCCTGGTGCGAAAGTAGCTCACAAGCCTCTTTCAATTTCGTGATCAGGAAATAAACATCCAGCGCATCGCTTTGCGCCTGTAAATTCAGCGTTGCCGTGCGATGCTGCTTACTAGCCAGAAGATTTTGCTCGTGGATGATATCGTGTTCGAAGTAGTGAAAGCGACTACTTCGAAAAGGAGATTTCTGCAAAAGCTCTTGCGTTTGCTTCTGGCTAGAGGCAGCATGCCGATTTAGCTCTTTTTCGCGATAGACACGACTGAGCCTCATTTGGCAATCTATCTTATCATCCAGCAGTTGCTTGACGATCAGGTACTTTTCCAGACGCTTCATCAACCAACTCATCACAAAGCGTAACTGCTGAATATCAAAAGTAGTATCGGCGAAGAGCTGCACAAAGGCTTCTTCTGCACTGAGCTTACCCTTCCTTTCCAGGATTAGCTCAAAGAGTTGCTGCACATCGTCCCGTTGGTTGAAGTAGGGAGAGCGCAAGAATTTACGCACTTCGCGTAATTCGTAGGGGCCAAAACTTAAGCAAAGCTCTACCAGGCGGCTATTTTCCATAGATCAGGGATGACATCAATGGTGTGTCATCTAAGTTGGGAAAATATTGGACCAAAAGGAAATGAAGACGGTTATTCACCAAATAGTTGAAGCCGGCATACCTTAACTAGGTACACCGGCATTCGGGATTAAAAGTGGAATGGAGTTAGCTATTCCACTGGATTCAAAGCTTAGCTATCAGTAAATCAGGTTTGTGCGTTTCTAGCAGCAAGAATCTGCGATTCTGAACGCTGCAAATTCAATATCTACCAGGGCAGTTGAACCTTGCTGAATTCCGGTTCTATGACACAATACTGAGATAGATGCTTTGGGGATGGAATTACTACCACATAGAAGGATCATAGGCTGAGTAAAATCGTTGGAACCGATGTCCGCACCACCGGCTGCAGCGCCTTTTTCGAATTCAAGGACATCCGCACGAAGGTAGATGGGAAACTGATCTCCTACTTCAACCTTAAAGGATCCGATTTTCTTGTTCATATTTACCCAACTGTGAGTTTCTCCAACTTTCACGTACTGTCCCAAACCCGGGAAGACTGCCTCTTTTTCATTCGCATAGCCAGCAATCATCAATTCAGCAAATCGATCCTGTGGTCCCTCATCATTCCACCGAACTCTACATCTTGTCATATAAATCTCAAATGTGCAGCATTGTTTTTCAACAAGAGGGCGAGCAAAGACAAGCTCTTTTTCAGGCTCACATGGTTCCGGCGTTGTACCACAACAAACATTCACCATACAACAGTCTTTTTTGTGTGGTTTTTGTTCATTAGAAGGAGAATTGTGATCTGGGTTTTTTGATTGTCGTTCACTTAAATTTTCTAATTCCTTAGACATGACTTGATTAGTTTTTCTTCGGCAGCACAATCTCAGATACTCTAAAATTCTTGGTACTCGAAAGGAGGATACTTGAATTTCTCGGGCGTGCTCGGCCCATGCCTTCTGAAGTAAGGATACCGAAGTGGTTAGTAAAAGGTGAAAACATCAAGCGCCCAAATCGCTTTTGTTAATTTCAGGGTGTTGGTGCATTGATTGTTTCTATATGGTTAATCTGTGAGAAATTCAATTTTGTGATAAACCCTGCTCTTTTATTCCGACGGAACTACTTTTTGAGAGTGGAGCGCAATAACTTTCCTATATTTAAACCCTACTATAATTCTACTTGCAGTGGCCCAAAACCCTCAGCACTCTACCACTTTCCACGACGATGAGGTACTGGCCGAGTTCCTTAAATCGACACTCGGTGAGCGGTACAAGGCAGCGCGTCAGCTGGTGTATGATCATTACCGGAAGCTCCTTCACGATTTTGTCGTGAAGCGGAATGGCATGTCGGAAGCGATGTTTGCTGAGGTATTCCCGGAGGTATGGCAACGAGTGAATGCAGCGCTGATGGAAGGCAGACTTCCCGCTCGCCTGAGGCGCCCGCTGCTGACTCATTTTTACAATGGGGTCATCCATGTCCATAATGAACAGTTTCCGCTGACCACGTTTCCAGAAGAACTACCTACTTATTCTTCAGAGGAAAGATATGCGGCGAAGAAGGTGTTGGTGAAATTGATCCCCATAGTGGAGGACAAAGTAT
>SPJK01058187.1_pt1 | contig 14609 bp, 15 predicted proteins | sample 3741771 | NCBI WGS metagenome assembly SPJK01 (sample SAMN10925997, study PRJNA522277) | cold seep metagenome | isolation source: Elba SIP-enriched marine methane seep metagenome, extraction at timepoint T2 | place: Italy: coast of Elba, Mediterranean Sea | reverse complement strand
GGCAGCTAATGCTAAATCCCAGCTACCAAACATCCCATGTAGCTTTTCTAAATAGCTCAACGCAGCGTCAGTCGATGCGACAACATCTCTGCGATGATCTGACCACCAATTTTGCTTTAAGCCAAAGTGTTTACCAGTGGCTGGCATAAACTGCCAAATGCCAACGGCTTTGCTACGTGATATGGCTTTTGGGTTATATGCACTCTCTATCATCGGGAGTAATGCAATTTCCATCGGCATGCCACGCTTTTCTACTTCTTCTACTACATAGAATAGGTATTTTTGGCTGCGCGACATCATTTGTGCAACATATTCTGGCTTTGAAGCGTATAGCCGTTCATATTTAGCGGTATAGGGTGAAATGATGTCGGGCATTGCATAACCCGCTTGAATGCGTAACCAAATGTTACCTGGTTCTGCTTGTAACGGCGGTAGTTCAGAGGCTGTTACTTCTTTTGTGCTATCTGTTGATACGTGAATGTCTGTTACCGTTTCTTCGATAACATCTTCAATCAGAAATTCAAGTGTGACACCTTTCGCATTGGTCTGCGCAAGTGCTTGTGAGGTAAAGGCAGCACAGAAAACAATCAATGCTATTGCAAAGTAGTCACTTCGGATACTTTGCCATACGTGATTAAGCGCTAAGTGTTGCGTGCTTTTCTGCATAAAATTAGGTATTTACCAAAAAATATTGGAGGTAATACTATCGGTGCAATAGCGGATAGTCAAGTAAAAGTTATACTTCATGTTTATTTATTATCATTTTGATTAATAATGATTTCTTAGTGCCCTTATTTTGCTAAATACAGATAGTTCATCTTCTTTGTCAGCATGTGAATTTTCAATAATGCTGGTTTGTGTACAGCGTAAGAAAGGGTTTGTTCTCAATTCTAGGTCTACGGTACTAGGTAAGCTGGGAAGCATTTGTTGCCTTAAATGCTCAACATCAGCTTTTCGTTGTTGTAAGTCTAGGTTGTCGGGTTCTAGTGTTAATGCAAAATTAATATTGTGTGCGGTATACTCATGTGTGCAGTAAACGTTGATGCCAGCACTGAGTGTTTTTAATTGCTTCAAGGACTGAAGCATCTGTTCAGGGGTACCTTCAAATAAGCGACCGCAGCCTGCGCCAAATAAGACATCACCGCAGAATAAATAATCTGCATTGACATACGCAATGTGCCCTAGAGTATGCCCTGGCAACCATAAAACTTCGAATGATAGCTTCAGCGGCGCTAGGGTGATCTGGTCGCCAGCACTGAGTGAAATATGCTGAAATGGATATTGTTCGTATTGTGGTGCATAAACTTGGGGTGAAAATTGTTCAATGAGTGTTTCGACCCCGCCGATATGGTCTGAATGATGATGTGTAATTAATATGGCGCGGAGCTTTAGCGAATGCTTTTCCAGCATACCAATAACGGGTTGAGCATCACCTGGATCGATTACAACAGCATCGTACCTATTGTGTAAAAGCCATATATAATTGTCCTCAAAAGCTGGAATAGGCACTATTGATAATGTTTCGATAGACATCTAGTGGGCAGTGATTATTAACTGAAAACAACAACTATTGGATTTATTAGAATTTTTGTCAATCATTAAATGCGTATACACAAACAAGATACTTGGGTAGATACCACGCTAGGGAAACGTTTGCTGGCAAAAGAGCAGGAACTGTATGACCTCGCAGTTGCGGACGTTTTTGGTTTTCATGCCGTACAAGTTGGGATGCTGCATATCGATTGCTTAAAGAATTCACGCATTGCCCATATTGTTTCAGCAGGTAATAAAAAAGGTGATTTACGCTGTGAAAGCGGTTATCTGCCTTTTGCTGAAAATACTGTCGATTTGTTATGCTTGCCACATGCGCTTGAATTTAGCGATAACCCACATCAGACACTGAGAGAAGCCTCTAGGGTACTTGTACCGGAGGGTTATTTGATAATGACCGTGTTCAACCCCTATAGCGCTTGGGGCATTAGGAAGTTTTTTGCTAAAAAAGATAATTACCCGTGGTGTGGGCAGTTTTTCTCTCTATCACGCATAAAGGACTGGTTGAAACTACTGAATTTGGAGTTTGTAGAAGTACAGTTTTTTGGTTACGAATTACCGATTAATAATAGCCGGTGGTTAAAACGTTTTTCTTTGCTGGAAAGTCTTGGGGCAAATTGGTGGCCAAGAATGGGCGGTCGATATGTGATTGTCGCTAAAAAACGGGTAGTTAATATTACCTTCTTAAAGCCTAGCTGGAAGCGTAGTTTGTTGCGACCAGGTTTGGCGATTGGCGGTCATAAAAAGCATGAAACACAAAAATCAAGGAAAGATGACGAGAAATCATAAATGACGGATTTTATTGAGATATATACGGATGGCGCGTGCAAAGGAAACCCTGGTGTTGGCGGTTGGGGAGCATGGTTAAAACACCGTGACAATGAAAAAGAAATTTTTGGTGGAGAGAATAATACCACCAACAATCGAATGGAGTTGCTTGCCGTTATTCGTGCATTAGAAGCGCTAAAAAAACCGAGTCAGGTAAAGCTTTACACGGATTCATCTTATGTTCAAAAGGGAATGATAGAGTGGCTGGATGGATGGAAAGCCAAAAACTGGCGAACAGCGAGTAAAAAACCAGTGAAAAATGCTGATTTATGGCAGCAATTAGATAGTCTCTCAACGCAACATCAGATAGAATGGCTTTGGGTTAAAGGCCATGCAGGTAATGTCGGTAATGAACGTGCTGATGAACTAGCCAATGCAGGTGTTGAACAAGTGCTAACACAGCAATCGTCAATATAAACATTGAAAATAATAGAATCCATATGCGGCAAATATTTTTAGATACTGAAACGACTGGTTTGTATCCAGATCAAGGCCATCGTATTATCGAAATCGCAGCTGTTGAAACCATTAATCGCCGGCCAACAGGCAATCATTATCATCAATACATTAACCCACAACGTGAAATCGATGCAGCCGCACAAGAGGTGCATGGTATTACGCAGGAATTCCTCCAAGATAAGCCTTTGTTTGAGCAAATTGCTGAAGAATTTTGTGAGTATGTAAGCGGGAGTGAGGTGATTATTCATAACGCACCGTTTGATGTTGGCTTTTTGAATAGTGAACTAGGCCGACTTGGGCTACAGCCAGTGCAAGAAATTTGCGATAAAATTACGGATACGCTCAAGATGGCAAAAGATGCGCGGCCAGGGCAACGTAATAATTTAGATGCTTTATGTCGACACTTTGATATTGATAACTCGAAGCGGACGTTGCACGGGGCTTTATTAGATTCTGAGCTGTTGGCAGAGGTCTATATGGCGTTGACGCGCGGCCAAGATAGCCTAATGATCGATATGGAGCATGCAGCTGATGCAATTGACAGTGTTGCTATTGAACAGCGTAGAGGCGAATTAAATGTAGTCATGGCAGATGAAGCAGAAATTGCGGCACATGAGCAGTATTTGCAGAATATGGGCGAAGTTGTTAAAACGAATTGGTAATTAGTTTTTAAACATAAATATAGGTAAAAAATGAATAATTGTATTGTGGTAACGGGTGGTGCAGGTTTTATTGGCAGCAATTTTGTCAATGCATGGGTTCAGCTAGGTTTAGGTAAGGTGGTTAACTTAGATAAGTTAACCTATGCGGGTAACTTGGAAAACTTATCAGCCATTCAAGAAAATGATAACCATGTTTTTGTTCAGGCAGATATTGGTGATCGCGAAGTTATTGCAGAGCTACTGAAAACACACCAACCGAAAGCGATACTTAACTTTGCAGCTGAAAGTCATGTTGATCGTTCAATTCATGCGCCTGGTGAATTTATTCAAACCAATATTGTGGGTACTTTCAATTTGTTAGAAGAAGTGCGTGCTTATTGGAATGCGCTTGCAGATGACGATCAAAAGAACTTTAGGTTCTTACACGTTTCTACGGATGAAGTCTACGGCTCATTAACCGCTAGTGACCCAGCATTTAAAGAAACTAACCCTTATGAGCCGAATAGCCCATACTCAGCATCAAAAGCAGCTTCTGACCATTTGGTACGCGCATACCACCATACCTATGCAATGCCAATGCTCACCACAAACTGCTCAAATAACTATGGGCCATACCACTTTCCAGAAAAGTTGATTCCACTCGTCATTCACAATGCATTGAATGGTAAAGATTTACCTATCTATGGTGATGGTAGCAATGTTCGTGATTGGTTATATGTAGGCGACCACTGCAGTGCGATTCGCCGTGTTCTAGAAGCTGGAAAAATTGGTGAAACCTATAATATTGGTGGTTGGAATGAAATGAGCAATCTGGAGGTTGTGCATACTTTATGCGACATGCTTGACAAACAGCGACCAAAAGAGAGTGGCAGCTATAGAGATCAAATCACTTATGTGACGGATAGGCCAGGCCACGATCAGCGTTATGCAATTGATGCGACAAAAATTGAGCGGGAACTGGGTTGGAAACCAGCAGAAACATTTGAAACTGGCATACAAAAAACCGTGGCTTGGTATTTAGATAATCAACAATGGGTTGATAATGTCACTAGTGGTGAATATCAAAAATGGGTTGGTAAAAACTACCAAACACGGGAAGGGGTGTAAGGATGAAGGGCATTATTTTAGCAGGCGGTTCTGGTACACGTCTTTATCCTGTCACTGAGGTGGTTTCTAAACAGTTATTGCCTGTTTATGACAAACCAATGATTTACTATCCACTGTCTGCATTAATGCTAGGTGGTATTAGAGAGGTGTTAGTGATTTCAACGCCACAGGATACGCCAAGGTTTAAAAACTTACTGGGCGATGGCAGTCAGTGGGGTATGGACATCAGTTATGCCGTTCAACCGTCTCCAGATGGTTTGGCACAAGCTTTTATTTTGGGTGAAGAATTTATCGACGATGATGCTTGTGCCTTGGTATTAGGTGACAATATTTTTTACGGGCATGAACTAGCGCAAATGGCTAAAAATGCAGCTAACCGAGAAAAAGGAGCTTCCGTATTTGCTTACCCAGTGCATGACCCTGAGCGTTACGGTGTTGTTGAGTTTGATGAGAGCGGTACAGCGATTAGTTTAGAAGAAAAACCTGCGAAGCCAAAATCTCGTTATGCGGTCACAGGTTTATATTTTTATGATAATGATGTGGTGCAAATGGCTAAAGATTTAAAACCATCACCACGTGGAGAGCTAGAAATTACTGATTTAAATCGACTATATCTAGAGCGTGGTGATTTACATGTTGAGGTGATGGGGCGTGGTATGGCTTGGTTAGATACCGGCACACATGACTCTTTATTAGAGGCTGGATCATTTATTCAAACAATTGAGAAACGCCAAGGCTTAAAGGTTGCATGTCCTGAAGAAATTGCTTATCGCATGGGTTTTATTGATGCGGATCAGGTTAAGGTAATGGCGAAAAAGTATGCGAAAAATGGTTACGGTCAATATTTAACACAAATGCTAACAGAACGGGTTTTTTAATGCAGGTAATTAAGACAAATATTCCGGACGTTGTCTTGTTCGAGCCTAAAGTTTTTGGCGATGACCGAGGCTTTTTTTATGAAAGCTTTAATGCACGGGTTTTTCAAGAAGCTACAGGTTTAAACGTTAATTTTGTGCAAGATAATCACTCCAAATCAACAAAGCATGTTTTGCGCGGCTTACATTATCAAACAGAAAATGTACAGGGTAAATTAGTGCGTGTGACACAAGGTGAAGTGTTTGATGTTGCTGTGGATTTGCGAAAATCATCAAAAACCTTTGGTCAGTGGGTTGGTCAGAAGTTGTCTTCTGAGAATAAAAGAATGATGTGGGTGCCACCAAAGTTTGCACATGGCTTCCTCGTCTTATCAGACACGGCAGAGTTCTTATATAAAACAACTGATTTTTATGCGCCAAAAGCTGAGCATGCTATTAAGTGGAATGATGCTGATATTGGTATTCAATGGCCTTTAAACGGTGTAGAACCGAGCCTTTCAGATAAAGACTTAGCTGGGCTGTCTATCAATGATGCGCCTAAATTTGGGTAGACATGAGGCCAGAAAAAATCATGCTCACTGGCGTGAGTGGGCAAATAGGCCACGCTTTAGCAGGTGTGCTTAGTGAATTTAATGTCGTAGGCCTGAGTCGAAATGAACTTGATTTGTCAGATCAATCAGCAATTCGGCGAACGGTTCAAGAGATTAAGCCAGACTTAATAATACACCCAGCAGCGTATACGGCTGTCGATAAAGCAGAGTCGGAGCCAGAGTTAGCATGTGCAATTAATGCAGATGCACCGCGAGTGATTGCAGAAGAAGCTGCAAAAGTTGGGTCTGCACTCATTCATTTTTCTACAGATTACGTTTATGATGGAAAAAAAGAGACGCCATATATAGAGACCGATACAGAAAAGCCTACAAGCGTTTATGGTAAAAGCAAACTGGCTGGTGAGCAGGCGATATTAAGTGTAGGTTTGCCGCATCTGATTTTACGTACAAGCTGGGTTTATAGTGCTCATGGAAGTAACTTTCTAAAAACAGTGTTACGTCTAGCACGTGAGAAAGAGCAGTTAAATATTGTTGCAGATCAGTTTGGTGCACCAACCAGCAGCCGTAGTATCGCACATGCTCTTTATTACTTAGTTAAACAATGGGACTCGGAAGAAGCTTCACAAACAGGTGTCTATCATGTGACTAATAATGGCCGTACATCTTGGCATGGCTTTGCGCAAGAAATTGTTAATGAATACTTTGTTTTAGGTAAAAAGCCTGTATTAAAGGCAAATGTAGACAGTATTCTGGAAACTACATCAGATCAATATACTAGCGCAGCAACAAGGCCAGCTAACTCTTGTTTAAATAATGACAAGTTGGAAGGTGTGTTTGGTGTGCGCTTGCCAAGTTGGCAACACGGGCTGCAGGAAGTCATGCAGCATTTACAAATTTAGAGACAATTACTATCCCGAGTGAGAGGCATCAGCCCAGTTGTTGGGTGTTTCATAGAGTCTGACACGGCTTAATTTTAATTGTGTGCCATAAGTGTCTTGGTACTCACTATTTAATATTCTAAAGGCTTCCGCAGCCATATTCTCGGCTGTCGGTACGGTCGGGAATATAACCGTTTTGTGTGACGGCAATGAATTCAGGAAATCTAAAACGGGAGCATCATTCTTGTAGACAAGGAAGGCATGATCCCATAAGTTGACTAAACGTTCTTTCGCTATCTGCTTTACATCAGAAAAATCCATTACCATGCCGTTTTCAGAGGCATCTTCTTGCGCAATGATATTACCCGTTAATGTAATTTCAATCACATAGCGGTGACCATGCAGGTTGCGACATTGACTTTTGTGGTTTGGAATGCGATGACCAGCATCAAACTCTAGGCGGGTAGTGATTTCCATGGTGCTTCTGTATTTATCTCTTGGCTAGAATGGGCGATTATAGCAGCTAGCTAATAGTTTTCTACGAATTCAATATAATCATCATAAGGCATTGGTTTAGAAAAGTGGTAGCCTTGGCACTTATGAATATTGAGTTGATTAATCAATACTAAACAGGCTTCATTTTCAATACCCTCTGCCAACACCTCTTTACCTAAGCTAGTGGCAAGCATCGCAATCGACTCAACAATCTTATAGTCCTCTTCGGAGTTGTTAATGTTTTTAACAAAGGATTGGTCGATTTTAATTAAATCAATGGGCAATGTCCGTAGCCGTGTTAATGATGAAAAGCCAGTGCCAAAGTCATCTAAAGCAAATTTGAACCCTAGTTCTGATAAAGCATTAATGACGGTATTAGTCTGTTCATTCTGCTCTAAAATGCCATTCTCAGTAATTTCTAAGATGACATGCTCAGGGTTGAGTTTCCATAAGCTAAGCGCATTTTGAAATAGCGCCGGCAATTCCATATCGTATAAATCTTCAGCGCGGAGATTAACAGTTAAGTAAAGATCTAAATTCTTCTCTTCGGTTAATTCATGGGCGTAGCGACAAGTGGAATTAATTAGCCACCTTGTGAAGAGTTTGCCCTTGCCTGCATTGTTTAGCACCTCTATGGTGAGAGCGGGGGAGATATTCTGGCCAAACTTATCAGACCATCGTAGCAGTACTTCAGCACCAACGCATTGAGACTTCTTTGAGTCAATAATTGGTTGGAATGCTAGTGTTAAGTTATTACTGTCGAATGCTTCTAATACCTTTGACTCGAGTGTAATTTGTTCATTGAGGAACTGTTCTAATTCATTGTTATATTCAACATAATACTTTTGCTTAAGAATTGCATGTTCAAGTGCAAGCCTAGCATTTTCAAACATAGTTTGTGCTGACTCTTGATTGCTTTGTATAAATGCACAACCGATTAATGGCTTTACTAAAATAGACTGCTTATTAATAAAAACAATCTCCTCAAAAGCAGCTGCGATCTTAATTCTTGCTAGGTCAAGTTGTGTTTTGTTTTTAATTTTTGGGAGAATGATGTCAAATTGAGAGTCACCACTAAAAAACAATTTTGCGTCTTCACTGGCATTGATCTTAATGATTTCTGCTAACCGTTGATTGAGTTCAATAGACACCTCTTTCGGCAACAAGAAGTTATTATTTTCTGTTTGGAAATGTAGTGATAATAAGGCGGTGAGCTTGTCATCATGCGCGCTAGAAAGAACATCAGTTAACTGGGGGATGATTTGGTTTGCATTAGCAAGGTTTAAGTCTTCATCGAAATTCAATAAGTAACTTAAGGTGGCTAGGTGATATTTTTGTAAAGTTTCAATGAGGAGGTCGTTCAAAAATAAGTGAAACCTTGCTGTTTTTGAATTGCTTAGGCCTGATTTAATCTGAAAGCATTTTAAAATATATAAAATAGTCTGTGTACTTTCATCTGCTTCAATAGCTTGCATCCAGTGAAAAATCAATTGGTTAATACTATTTGTGAAGATTAAAGGGTCGTTACTTGAAGGCCAGCTGCTAATGTATTCACATAATGTAATTAATGAGGAGCCAGAATCAAGCTCATAGTGTAATGACGCTAGTTTGGTTTGATTAATCGTGGTTTTTTCGTAAACTTGTTGCGGCGTTAAGCTGTGTGCAATGAGTTTGCTTGCAACTTCACCTGACGTATAGGTTATCTCAACCTCATGAATATGAGCTTCTTCTAAGTGTGTTTCGTCCATGCGTATAGTATATGCTGAAACAGATGCTAAATATAAGCGTTAGATATAAAAGTCGCCAGGGTTTAAACCATAACTATCGGCTGGCACACCTTTGTTAATGCCATAGAAGTCACCAGTCGGTGTTTTAGGCCGATGAATTAAGTCTAAGACAACTGGAGAAGAGTAACGTTCTTTATTTGGATCTAACAATAACATCACGCGAGGGAGCAGCCTACGCACCTGGTTTTGTTGGATGACCACGCCAATTTCACCTGTATTGAGTTCAACCAATGAACTCACAGGATAAATGCCCATGAATTGAATGAGCTGGTCAATAATTTCAGTTGTGAATTGTTTGCCACTAAGGTTATGAATTTCATCCAATGCCTGCTGATGATAAGCGCCTGCTGCATAACTTCTATGATTAGTCATTGCGCAATAGGTATCAATCAGGCCTGCTGTTTGCGATGTTAAGCTTATTTCACCTTCTGTTAATTGCTTAGGGTAACCACTACCATCCACTCGCTCATGATGTTCAGAGACGATTTTAATGACTTCTGGAGGAATGTCAGGTGTTTGTTTTAATATGTTCAAACTTTCATTCACATGGATTTTTGCGTATTCATATTCTTCACGGGTCAGCTTCCCTTTCTTTAGCAGCACATCAGAAGAGAGTTTGGCTTTGCCAACATCTTGCAATAAACCGGCTAATCCTGATATTTTGATTTGATCTTTGGATAAACCCAGAAAGCTATTAAAAGACATAAGCGTCACGGAAACATTTAGCGCTAAGTTATAGGCATGACCATCAGTTTTTTTCAGTTTAGCTAACCATAGCAAAGCATCAGGGGTGCGCCCAATACTTTCTACCATTGTATCTAGTACATCACTCACGCTGCTGATGTCCACTTGGTGCTCGTTTGCTACGGCATCGAAAATATCTCTTGTCACTAACTGAGATTCTTCATACACAGGGTAAATTTGCGAAATCTCTTCTTCAACAGCCGGCTCTTGCTCGTAAATGATTCTCTCTTCTTCGGTAAGCCCGTTAAGAACTGATTCATCACCTTCATCAATGTCAAAATCTACTGAAGATTTGAGTTTTTTTCGGCTAAATAGACCGTTCACAAAGCCACCGACACTGTCGATGAAACCGCCTGACGTTTGTTTTTGACCACCGCCACTAGCTTCAGCTTCATATGGTAAAGCCGTCTGTGAGACTGCATCACCGCCAGCACGCATGTTGAAAATAGTGCCATCTTCTGTGTTGCGCTCTGCATTCTTTGGTTTTTGATAGCCTCGCACTTCACGAATCACATCCATAAAGGCCACTTTTTCACCGCGTCGTGCTTTGTTCATCACTGGCGTATTTTTATTCTCAGGCAGTTTTTGCTTAGGTGCTTTGATACGCACGGTGGATTTGCGTTTAATCGCAACATCCACTTTCTTTTTGGCGGCAAACTGCACGCCAACAGACCTTGTCCTATCAATAAAGACATGGTCGCATGTGGCTTTCATTTTATCCAAGTCAGCTTGATCGTCTAATACAAAGCCTTGCATGAGAAAGTCGGACTCAATCCAAGGTTTATCTAGCTCGACAACAAACATGCCGAGCTCAAGCTGGTGTGCTGGAATCTGTTCTTTTTTGATATCAATCATTGTTACTGTTTAATTGCTGTATATGCGCAAGTGCGCTCTCAGCTAATGATGGTAAATGATATCCGCCTTCAAGAGAAGAAATAATGCGAGTATGCTTACATTTTTTTACAATCTGCTTGGTAAATGTGGTCATCCAAGCATAATCTTCTTTCGTCAACGCTAAGTCAGCTAAGGGATCATTCATGTGCGCATCAAAACCAGCTGATATATAGATAACGTCAGGTTTAAAGCTTACTAAAGCAGGTTTGAATTTTTTTTCAAAAATAGCGCGAATAGTGGCCCCATCGCTTTTGGCCTTTAACGGCATGTTGAGCATACGGTCACTTGCAGACTCAACGCCACGGTGTGGGTAGTAGGGGTGTTGAAATGTGGAGCACAGCATGACATTTGGATTGTCCTTAAAAATGTCTTCTGTACCATCGCCGTGGTGTACGTCGAAATCTATAATTGCAACACGTTTGAGGTTGTATTGCTTCATGGCATAAGCGGCACCTATTGCTACATGATTAAAGACACAAAAGCCAGCGCTATTCGCTAGGCCTGCATGATGTCCTGGTGGGCGAATACAACAAAAAGCATTATCAGCCTCTTTTGACATAACCAAGTCTGTTGCTTGTATGACTGCGCCCGTAGCATGTAACACAGCGGATAAACTCATTGGCCCCATGGCTGTGTCTGCATCTAGCCTAACTAGCCCAGCTTTGGGTGCTATACCGTAAATATAATCAACATACTGTTGGCTGTGGGCGAGCAAAATCTGTTTTTTTGTAGCTTTTGGTGCTTCATAATAAGCCAACTTGTTTTTTAATGTCGAGTTTGAAACGGCATTTTTAATGGCAGTGATGCGCGCTGGAGACTCTGGATGGCTGCCATCCATCACGTGTAGTAGTGTGTCCGGGTGAGAAATAAAAGCTGTTTTTGTCATGACAAATTTAATCTTTCATTATCAAAACATCGATGCTGATGATAGCTCTTGCAAGAATTGCGTATAAAACTGCAATCTAACGCTGTTTATTTTACCTGATTCAGTGGCTTCAATAATAGCGCAGTCCGGTTCATGCTGATGTTTGCAGTCACTGAACCGACATTGCCCTAAGTATGGTCTGAACTCGATGAAAGCTGACTCTAGCGCTGTTGCATCCAAATGATTTAAGCCAAATTCTTGTAAGCCTGGAGAGTCAATTAATGTGCTGCTCGCGTCTAAATGGTATAAGTGTGCTGCGGTAGTTGTATGTTTGCCGCTATCTAAGGTATCACTCACCTCTTGCGTGCGCACTTGTGCGTCAGGGAGTAGGGCGTTAATGATTGTGGATTTTCCCATCCCAGATTGACCGACTAAAACACTTTGGTGACCATTAAGGTAAGGCATGAGCGGTTGAATGTCTTTTTTAGCCGCGAGGTAAACCACATTGTAGCCGAGTGCCTCATATACCTTCAGTTTTTTCTTGGCATCATTCGCTTCTGATAAGTCACACTTGTTAAGTACAATCAGTGGCTTGATGCCAGCCGCCTCTGCGGCAACAAGGCAACGATTTAGCAGCGCCTCATAAAAGCTAGGCTGCGTTGCCAGCACAATAATCATTTGCGTGACATTGGCGGCAATAGTTTTGTTCTTATAGGCATTGCTTCGGTAGAGTAGAGAAGTGCGCGTCTCGCTTGATTCAACCACGCCTTCATTTGTGTCTGTGCGCTTAATCTGCACGATATCGCCACAGGCCAAATCAGTTTTCTTACCACGTGTCACACAACTTATGCGGGTTTGATCTGCAAGCTCTATTTGGTAGCGTTTGCCATAAGAAGCAACGACTAAACCCTGCAATGTGTCAGGCTTACTACTCAAATTTGTAATAAGCTTTATTTAAATATGCCGCGGCATTAAATTCGTCTTCTTCAAACCATTGTAGGTTTAAATTTGTGCTACATGCTCTGACTTGCGCCACAAGTGCAGCTGATGACTCAACTTTATGAAATGGGCGCGTATAGATTTCAGAACCGTCGCCACCATAACTCGATGCATGGCAACTGATACAGTTCTCTTGAACCAAGGCTTTGCCTGCGTTGATGTCTGCCTTATCAAAGAAACCATTGGCAGACGCAATGGTGCTAATCATGCTTAAAGATAAACAACTGATGTACTTTATCATGCGTTACCTTCCCCAAAGGTCATTGGCTCAGTTACCAGTATACGCGGCTAGTTTCGAAATGCGAGCACTGGCAGGTGGATGTGAGTCATAAAATGCTGAATGAAACGGGTCTGGTGTCAATGTTGATGCATTGTCACGGTATAGCTTCACTAGCGCCTCAATTAAGTGGTTGGCATTCGCATTTTTTGCAGCATAATCATCTGCCTCAAATTCATTTTTACGTGAGTAACTTGCCATCACAGGGCGAATGAAGAATAAGAACACGGGTGATGCCAGCATAAATAACATCAATGCCATGTAGTTGCTTTCGCTTGTCACGCCTAACCCTTGGAAGAACCATGGCTGGTTAATCAGCCAGCCTAGTAATGCAAGACCTAAGAAGCTCATCAAGAAGATCATCAGAATACGTTTGATCACATGATTATGCTTGAAGTGACCAAGCTCATGCGCCAAGACAGCTTCGATTTCTTCGCCATTAAGACGCTCTAACAAAGTGTCGAAGAAAACAACACGTTTACTACTACCAAAACCGGTAAAGTAAGCATTGCCGTGGCTACTTCTCACGGAGCCATCCATGACAAACAGTCCTTGTGACTTAAAACCGCACTTTGTGAGTAATGACTCAATTCTTGTTTTCAAGCTTTCATCCGCCAGCGGTGTGAATTTATTGAATAATGGTGCGATAAAGGTTGGATAAACCGCGAGCATTACAATATTAAATACGGTCCACACAACCCATAGATATAACCACCAATAGCTGCCTGCGCTTTGCATCAGCCATAAGGCAGCAAACAAAATAGGGGCACCTAGCAATATGCCAACAAAGCTGTGCTTGATTAAATCTGTAAAGAACATACTGCGCGTCATTTTGTTGAAGCCAAATTTTTCATCAATGACAAATGTTTTGTAATAATCAGCTGGTAAATCAAACAAGCTACTGATCAGCATCGCACTCGTGATGACTAAAGCGCCACGAATGATGGTGCTGTCGGGGACGACTTGCATCCACTGGTTATCAATCCATTGCAAACCGCCGCCAATGGTTAACACAAACAACAAAACAGCACTAAGCAGAACTTCAATTAAACTTAAACGTGTCTTTGCGCTTGAGTAGTCGGCTGCTTTTTGGTGTGAATCCAGGGTGATATTGTCACTAAATGCTACAGGGACAGCATCGCGGTGTGACTGCACATGGTTAATTTGTCTGTTGCCTAGCCAGATTCGAATAATGGTGCTGAAAACGAGTAAGCTAACAAAAGTGAATGTAAGTGTATGTGCCATAGATTTATGTAGTATTGATTTTTAAACTGGTTAGTTAACCTGATAAACTGTTATATTTTGAAGCATTTGTAGCGCCATAGTTCGTCTACAGTGTAATTTTTTACTATTTTAATGGAAATCATGATGGAAGCTCAAAAGAATGTGATCGATAACGACAACTTAATATGGCTGGATATGGAAATGAGCGGGTTATTACCAGATTCTGATCGCATTTTAGAACTGGCGGCTGTGGTCACTGACGCTGAACTCAATGTGCTAGGGGAGTCGCCTATTATTGTGATTCATCAAAGTGATGTTGTATTAGATGGTATGGATGCTTGGAATACCAGCACACATGGGCGCAGTGGTCTCATCGAGAAGGTTAAAGCATCAACGACAGACGAAGCGGCAGG
>SPJK01038260.1_pt1 | contig 14613 bp, 9 predicted proteins | sample 3741771 | NCBI WGS metagenome assembly SPJK01 (sample SAMN10925997, study PRJNA522277) | cold seep metagenome | isolation source: Elba SIP-enriched marine methane seep metagenome, extraction at timepoint T2 | place: Italy: coast of Elba, Mediterranean Sea | reverse complement strand
ACGATCAGCGATTCACGTAGTGTGTAAGGAAAGGAACGCCCATTAAGAATAAAATAGTCCGGAACGCGCTCGGTAATGTTGTAATCACGGTTAAATGCTTTGGCCAGCACGCGACTATCATTGCTGTATCTCACCAGGTCGTGCAGTTCGCGGTCGATGTCCTGATAAAGTAGATCAAATTCCTTGCTGTAATCTTGCTTGACAGCCAACGAAGAATGTCTCACCTGCCCCCCCCCAATATTAAAGGTCTGCACCCAGTTATTGGGACGATTTTCCTCAACAATAAACAGACCTATCAAGCCCATCATGACATGGGTATGCGCCTGTACATGGCAGTGATACACCATGGTGCCTGGCTGTCTCGGTTGCAATTCATAGGCAAACTGGTTGCCCGGCATAATCAGCTTGTTACTGGTTTGTGGCACACCATCATTGCCTTCACCATTGGCTTTTTGAAAAGGGTGATCCACACCGTGAAAGTGAATGCTATGCGGAAAATAATGTGAATTCTCCAACGTAACGATCACCTTATCGCCTTGTTCTACACGAATCGAAGGCGAAGGCGCTCTCAGCAACGGATTGGCTTTGATGCTGGCAAAACTTTCGCTGGACATGCCTCGACTTTTCGGTGCAAATACCCAGAAGCCAGGTTGAATGCCTGGTGCAATGTTGTAGCTGGTGACTGGCTTTTCCACATCTGGCGAAAAGCCGTTTAATTCGATCACTTCCAATCGAATATGAATCTCGTCCGGGTCGCCATCACCATCCACATCGTTTTTCTTAATCACCGTGTCCATCGCCAACTGCGTCTGCATTAAAGTATGCATGGATACGTTATTTGTGCCTTTCACAAATGCAGCAATCGCATAAGGATTGTCGGGTGCACACACTGGATTTTCGTCAATCGCAACGCCTTCCAACTGTTGCGCATCACGCCACTTATCCGGGGTGGGCTTGTGACAAAAAGGCTCTATCACGCCCAGGTAGGTTTCATCGGTCACCGGTGGTTTTTCATACACCGCCTGGGCTACAGGCAATGCCAGAAAAAAAATCAAACTCATTAAATTTAACTGCCTAAACATGTTGCATAATCATTATTGAAAACAGGCGCGTATTTTAACGCAAAAAAATGGGACGCTAAATCAGTAATTACTTATGAATGACAGAATGTAATTTAATAAATTCAATTACATGGCTATTAACAAACCTCAGGTTTGAGTAAAATTGATTCATGAGCGATGCACATTATCAAAAATCCATCAGGGATTTTCACTTCCCGGAACCGCCTGTTGAGTCGGTCACAACATTCATCCAGTTACGCCTGTACATGTAACGGCTGACAAACAGCCTACGAGGAGACTGTCGGATGATGGATCATCTAATCACCAATCTATAAGATATGCTGCTATTGTTTATTCTCACTCAACTTTTGCTGGCCATCCTGATTATTTATCTGGTCGCTAAACTACAGCGTTATCTGCTCCGGCGCTATCGGAATGGCTGGCATCTTGCTGCTCTGTCTACAACACAATTAAGCATCTTTACCGGCATTATTTTGTGGCTATGGTTTGAGTTTGATCAAGGCGTCAAAGATGGCTCAATTGATGGTCCAGCAGGCATGGTGACAGGTGGAGCCATCGCTCTGATGGCGCTACTGATGTTGATTGTCTGGCTTGTAAACAGCGTGATTGCCCTGGTGATTTATATAAAATCTCGCAAAGAGATTCTCTGACAGAACGGGACAGCGCTTATACAATTCCTTTCTGCAGACAATATCCCATAATCGATGACGGCACCTGCTCCAAGCGCTCGGCAGACAAACCCGTCACTGCCCGGCATGTCGATGAGATAAATGATGATTGCAATTGCCAAGAGACCTGGGTGAGCTTTTCCGTTTGCCCAAGTTGATGCAATTTGATTGAAGCCACGGTGTACACTAAATCATTGGCTTGTTCATACAATGCGGTTGTAAATTCTGACGCTGAAAGCAACGCTTCCTGATGCGCACGGCACAGGTAAAATCCGCCGAAATGAAACAAGGCCAGGGGTGGAACAATAAATTCCCGTTCCACCTCTGCCGGATGCCAATGGGGAATAGCCGGTTTGACCGGCTTTAGGCAAACGATGACCTCAGAATCCATATCTAGTCGCTTGACCACAAGCCGGTTTTCCTCTTCATCACTTGCCGCCCAGACCCAACTCTGAATGAGAAACAGACAAAGCATTACCAACCCTTGTTTCATATCCTTATTACGTTTGCTTACTCACAACATAATCCTGTATCGAATACTATTAATAAGCCTCGTTATTGAGATTTTCCCCAGCTTTCGCTGAAGTCTTACTTGTAATTACAAGCTTCACAATCTCAGTAACCGCTTTTGAAATATGCTCAACTGACTTGGCATCCAATTGATTACTTTTAACTTCCTGTATTTCAACGACCAGTTTGGTTTCACCGGATACCCCATCCTCAGTTTTCACTGCAGCTTTAGTATCGGCGCCAATCACAACCGTCGGTGCGGTTTGAAACCCGGTAAGCCCTTCAATGGCTTGTAGGGCAACGGTTAAGTTATCCATGCCATTAATTATATTTGTGGCGACTTCTTCATCATCAATCAAACCATTCATGGTCGCCTCACATACCCGATACAAAATATCTCTGACTAATTGAATTGTTGCCGTTCTCACTCCGATAGTGGCCGCCGTTTCGCTTAGCGACGACGAAACCTTGGCATTAGGGCCATTAGGCAAAACCGCTTCTGCGGCAAACTGTGCCGCCAACGCACGCATGGCATCCGGGCTGGGCTCGGCACACACCTTATCGCCCTTTACCAGAATCGTTCGCTGGCTGGCATCAATGGATAAGCTTTCACCTTCTGCAACATTAAACGTCTTGAATGTTGTGCTGCTGCATCCCGACAATAAAATTAGACTAATACACAATCCGCTCACTCGTATTTTTTTCATGAAATTCTCCAACACATAAACACAATGCGCCTCCTGCTTAATTAATATTCCACAATGCCCAAAGATCCTTAATTGCTTTGATTGGATTGTCGTCATCCGGCAACGTCTGAATTTTTTTCCAACCGTCTCTTACGACCTGTTTTTCCTGCTCAGATAACTTCCATGACAACGGCGGCTCGTAAGTCTTGCCAGGTTTATATGGGGAATCCATCTTAGGAAAAGTGAAAATCACCTGTTCCAGATTGATGCCTTCTTGTGCCAGCTCTCCTTTTACGATGCCTACCTCCATATTGTTTCGCGCAATCTGGGTTGCTCCACGTGCATTTAATAACACTGAAACAGGCCCGGACAATGCTGTTTTCCAACCTGAAATATCTTTTTGTGCTGCCTCTTCCTCTTCGGCAAAGGCATGGACTTCAATAAACAGGATGTTTTTTACATCCAGCTTGTTGGACTTTTTAAGCGGTAAAACGTGGTTTTTAATCCATTCAAGCGAGGAAAAAACACCGTAATTATCAAAAAAACCACCGTCGGCCACATGATGGTCCGGGCAATCTGGCTGTGGTGTATTTCTCGATATCGGGCTGACATACGGAAAAGTTGCCGATAAGCGTGCCGCGCTGATGGCATCCATATCCATCCCCGCATAGGCAGAAGCAAAGTCTTCACATTCCCGGTTGTCATTGTGTTTAAAACTGACCGGGCTGATGATGAAACGTTTTCCACTTTCCACCAGAGTGGCATTAAATAGTGGTATAGGTAACAAGCCCTGGTTAATCTTGCTCCGCCAATCTGAAAACATCGTGGACTTGTCTTGATCCAGACTGGTCTTCCAGTCTGCCTCGATAACCGTTCCTCTATCCATCATCTTTGGCGGCAACCAGGGCAAGCCGAAAAAGCGTAACAAATCAGGATAGGCCAGTCCCCAGCCGACGGCGTTAAGCACATCCGTTGCCGCACCATCAAAAACCGCTTGAGACACGTCATCTTTTTCAATAGGCCGCAGATCATTTAATGGCAAAAAGCCCTGGTCATTGTATCTATCAAGATAAAACAGGCTGCCCACCGAACCGCCCGAAACAGAAGAAATCAAACAAATGGCCTTGCTGAAATTCTCCCCCAGTTCATTTTCCTTTTGCAGCCCGGTTAATACCTGCGCGGCCCAAACACCGGCCTGAATACCTCCCCCGCTGCAACAAACCACGACCATCGTCTTATCGCCCTGCTGCCCAGCCAGTCTGTTTTTCAAAATACTGGCAAAATCAGCAGGTGTATCAGCTTTGCCCGGCTTATCCAACGGCTTGATTTCATAAAAATGATCCACCTTGAAAAAGCGGTAGGAAAACGCGGATACCACCAGAAACCCAATAAAAACCGGTATGTGGTAAAGATCAAAATAAAACGTTAACCCGGCAAAAATCAGACAGCTAAAGGTGGCAATCATATTCAGATACACCAGAGCAGGAATCTGAATTCTGCCCGCATGATGCCAGGGTTTGAACCATGCTCCAAAAGGAAGATAAATAAGCATGCTGAATAATGAAAACCCGACCAGGCTTGCATGAGAACCCAGCAACTTTCCATTACTATCCACATAGCCCGCCTGATTTTCCAGCAATAATAAAAACGGTGCTTCTATAAAACTGAGAAACGTCTGTGCCTCATACATTGTGAGGATAGACAACATCAACACCAATCCGCCGAGGATGCCCACGGCTATCCCCATCACAACTTTCTCGCCGCTTTTGGAGTAACTATATAATGCCCAGACATTGCTGGCACTTAAGGCAACAGCGATGACCGCCTTGAGAACAGGTGAAATGCGTATGCCTTCATCAGCAATATCAAAGCGCTGGTAAGCACTAAGCAAAATGGAATCAAAAGTCAGAATGACTGCTGTGGACGCAAACAGAACACTGGCGACGATCAATGCAACCTGCAGCCAGTGAGACTGTACATACAGGTTGCGGAACATGGATGCCAATGCGGTCACTGATAATAGCGGGAAAGCAACCAAAATAAGTCCGAAAATTATCGGCACCCGCAGATAAAACAGGTAACTGGTTAACAGCCCTCCGATGTGCGGAACCCCATATACCAGCAGTAAAACAACCCCCAAAAAAACAAGTCCTTTTTGCCAATCTTCCGCCCAGACCAAAGTATCCAGCTTCATATTGCCCCCTCTTGTTTTGAGATATTTTTCAGACTAACATTTTAAATTTTAAATGTTTATAAACTATTACCTTTACATAATAACTAATACGTTCCCATGAGTGTCGCTGGCTACATCTACACCTTCAGGATAATCGGGCAACAAGGCTTCAAAATTGTTGAATAACGGATGGCTGACCCGCAGATTTCAGAAATTGAAGGCATCACTGTTCCGCTATGTGATGAAACAACCGTTGCTTGCCTTTTCTGTAATTTAGTACCTATCGACATCCTTTAGGCGCACGCGATTGAAGTGATTGCTCTTCTGCTTCTCAAGACTATTGGCAGCAGGAGAGCTGCCGCCAAGACGATATGGATGTCTTTACGCCGTGTCTTGAGAGGCTGGAGGGAAACAACCTGTGGTTTGTATATAGCCATGTACTTTTATTTTTCAGTACTTGCCTGTCTTATTATTGCCAGTCTAATGAAGATGAGCCCCATTAACAGCATTGCCCACATTGGCAATGGAACCTGAAAAATTTCCTCCACCGGGAAACTGTTTTTATCTAACGGATCTGTTCCAGCCTCAATTTCTTCTGAATCACTGAAACTATCATCATCTGTATCGGCTTTTAGTGGATTTGTCCCATGTGTATTAATCTCGTCGCCATCATTTAAAAGAAACTGCGTCTTTAATAAAAAAAGCAAATTAAGGTTGATTTTTAGACAGCATCTGACAACTTTGATTTATCAATAGCGTCCCAATCAAGTTCAAGCGTTTCTGCTTTACTCACGACTCTTGTATAGCATCTAGACTTAATCTCAAGCTATCTCTAATTTGACGCATGCTGAGTTTGGCATGCAGTCGAAGTCTTAATATTTCGCGTAATTGTCGCATTGGTATTCTCTTTGTTGCCATTGCCTTTCCTGATATAAAAATCAGCTAGGGTAGCAGTGGAAATAATCAATGCATGTAGAAGATTATTATTGATCAGTGAACACTGATTATTAAATACCAGCTAAAACGTTCACGATCAAGTAATTATAGTTGTTCACGATGCCTAATAATCGGTGTTCATGATGGTTAAGAATATGCAACTGCTTTTGCTCATCTTTTTAATGTGTTCGTTATAACATCTTCAATGGCTTGGTCATTAACTTAATGACATTGGTGTTGCCCCCAACGTCATTATGTCTTATTTCAAACCAGGTTATTTTGCTCGTTTATAACCGGATATACCAATTACTAAAATAAGCACTCCGTAAAACCAAGTTGGAAATGGTATCTTTAGGATAACAGGCGCTAAACCTTCGATTGTTGCTTCAAATACATAATCCCCAAATGTATCTTCGGCGCCATTTCCATGTCCAGCAGTCAATACCGCTGTATACGTTCCATTTTCATTTATTTGAAAATTTTGAATGCTAGCTTGAGTATAATCCCCAGAACTAGCAAGAATATTTCCACCAGGCCCATAGATTTGCATACTAGGAAATAAATTTGAATCAGGCGTATTCAGGTCAGTCATTGTAAAAGAAGCCACACCACCTGCAGTTACAGTAAAGGTATAAGTATCAATATCGCCTAAATCGATCTTTTCGGTTCGAGAGTCATTGGCCTTGAGTGGTCCCAGTTCGTTCGCGCCAGAAAGGCGGGCAAAATACAATTGATAATCACCAAATGTATCTACGGCGCCGTTTCCATGTCCAGCAGTCAATACCACGGTGTAGATTCCGTCTTCAACAATTTCATAGTGACGAATAGCAGCAACCAGGTATCCCCCTCTTTCATAAACCAAATCTCCAGAAGGGTCATATAAGTGAATGTTAGGAAAAAAATCACCGGTATTTTGGTGCGCCAAGTCTGCCAACCGAATTTGTATGCTTTCCCCTATATTGGCTGCAAAGGTATATGTATCTATGTCACCCAGGTCAATGCGTCCTGATTGTGAATCACTATCAGCCAACAAGCCATGTTCGTTCGCGCCAGAAAGGCGGGCAAAATATAATATGTAACTCCCTGTCTCCCCAGTACCCACACCACTTCCACTTCCCGAGCTAAGTTGGATCGTATATGTACCGCTAATAGGGGCTGTGTAAGAGCGAATTGCTGCAACTTGATATCCACCCGAGGAAGTGATTAGGTCATTATTCGGATTGATTAAGCGTATGTAAGGAAATATATCAGTATTATTTACATCCGCCATTCTTATTTGCACACTTTCACCCGCAGCTAATGTAAATGAATATGTATCAATTTCATTTGGTATTGAAATTGAATCCTGTATTTCTACGTGCTTTCCATTTATGGAAACAGCTATTGCTTCAGGCTGAAATAATAATGAACAAAAAAGTAGCGCAAAAACACTACCGAATTTTGATAAAGATGGGTGTTGACTGGAGAAATGTATCTTCTGATATAGATCACAAATAATCTCTTTTAATGGAAGATTGATAATACGATTTTTCACAAATACTCCTTTTAATATTTATTGCATGAATTATGAATGGCTCTGATTTGATGTCGGCTTCTAATCTATTCTTTCTAAATATTCTGGTTTAATAAAGATATTGGTCAAAATTACTAGATGTATAGACATTTCTGGCGTATGAATATAAATTGTACCTGACCCGAATTATTTCCAGCTATCGACATCACCCACAGGTAAAATTGTACCGATTGGAGATGCTCCATTCGTCAAACTGGCTGCAAAAACAGGGACACTAAAAAAATATAAAAACAGAACTGGATATAGCTTAAAAAATTGAGGCAAACGATTCATTTTCAAAACCTTTAGTTATTATTTTGGTTTTGATTCAATAAACAAAGCTGACTGACTGTCCCTCAAAATTTAGAAACTAAATTTTCAGCCTACTACTATTGCTAGCCCGGTTTTTGAGAACAAAAAACCAATAAAAAATACACGACAAAATGTGATGGATTTCACACGATCCGATTCTATCATAGCACCTGAGTTAGTCAACAGGTTATGTGGCTAACTACAAAACTCCCGGCTTTCGTATGACGACATGCTCTTCTCAATAGCTTAATATGGCGGCAATAGGTGGATGTCAATGTATTTCAATTTGACCCGACAGCAGCCAGCTTTGGTGCCGTAAATCTTTCTTCAGTGCCTGTTCCTCCGGTAGCCGTGTGGTTGTTTGGTTCTACTTTATTAGGTGTTACGGGTGTCTCACGTATTTACTTAGGAGGCCGTCGGGTTATGGGGTTCGTCGCGAGCCGATGTCCCATCGCCGCAGTAGAATTATCTATAATCTGACAGTCTCCTAGTTAATCACTGGGTAACAATGCAAATTCAAGATTTGTTTCTATACTTTGTGTTAACCCCTTCACAACAAAGTAAAGAGGAACGTTTTGAAATTCCTGATAACGCTCATAAAAATTTTTGTTTTACTGCTACCACAAAGTGCCTGGGCAGCTGAGCCAACTGTGCAAAGCAACCTGAATATCACCTGGATTATCGTGGCGGCGGCCATGGTGTTTTTCATGCAGGCCGGGTTTACCTCGTTAGAAACCGGCATGATCAGAGCGAAGAATTCCATCAACGTAGCGATTAAAAATGTTGCAGATATGATTGTGACGATTATTGCCTTCTGGGCGGTGGGGTTTGCATTGATGTTTGGTGAGAGCGCGGGTGGCTTGATAGGCCATAGCGGTTTTTTTCTGGAAGGCTTCGATACGCCGGATAATTATGCATTCTTTGTGTTTCAAGTCGTATTTGCCGGAACGGCGGCGACAATTGTATCTGGCGCAGTGGCAGAGCGGGTGCAGTTTAAAGCCTATATTTTTGGGTCTGTGATACTTGGGTTGTTTGTGTATCCGGTGGTCGGTCACTGGATATGGGGCGGGGCTATTTTACCCGGCGAAACAGGCTGGCTGGCCGAGATGAATTTTGTTGATTTTGCCGGTTCTACCGTGGTGCATTCAGTCGGTGCCTGGGTGGGGCTGGCGGCGGCCTGGGTGTTGGGGCCAAGAATCGGGCGTTTTGCTGCCGATGGAACACCGCAGGATATTCAGGGACATAATATATCCTACAGTGCCATTGGTGTGTTTATCTTATGGTTTGGCTGGTTTGGATTTAATGGCGGCAGCACCTTGGTCGGTGATGAAAGTGTACCTAAAGTGGTGATGAACACCATGCTGGCACCGGCTGCAGCGGGCATCACGTGTTTTATCATCTCCATGCTGATGAGTGATGATACGCTGGTTGAGGTTGAAAAGGTGTTGAATGGTATTCTCGGCGGGCTGGTCGGTATTACCGCAGGCTGTGCAGCGGTTGATCCAGTCGGCGCGGTGTTGATTGGTATTACGTCTGGTGGTGTGTATTGTTTCGCCGAATGGTTTATTTTGCGCCTTAAAATTGATGACCCACTGAATGCGATACCCGTGCATGGTTTTTGCGGCGCCTGGGGGACATTGTCGCTGGCTTTTTTTGCGCCGCTAGATCAATTGCCGGAAGGGGGTCGCCTGGCGCAGGCCTGGGTTCAATTAATAGGCATTGGCAGTGTATTCGTATGGGCTTTTACGATGGGACTGATTATGTTTTCCATCTTCAAAATGTTGGGTGTGTTACGGGTTCCGCCTGAAGATGAGGAAGCCGGTTTGAATATCACCGAACACGGTGCAAAAACTATCTGGCTGGATACCATGCAGACCATGCAGCAGATTATTCATGACGGTAACCTGTCTCGTCGCGTGGCAGAGGAGTATGGCACCGAAGCCGGTCAGGTGGCGAAAATGTTTAATCATTTTCTGGGTGAACTTGAGGACACTGTCGGCAAGGCCGAATCTATCTCGCAAGGATTTATTCAGCAGAATATTGCGATTAAGGGTAACCAGGACAAGCTGGGACAGGCGATGCAGCACATGGTGGAAAGCCTCAGTGGAATTGTGGAACAGGTCAATACGTGGGCGGTTTCTATAGGCAGTATGTCTGAACAAATGGGTTCTGCGCATGAGTCAATTGAAACGCGTAATACAGAGCTGTTATCAATAGTAGAAGAAGGCAATGCATCGCTGGTAACGATGAATGACATTCTGCACCAGGTAGAACAAAGCAAGGATGCGTTGGGCACTGATTTGCGACACTTGCAAAGCGTGGTTTCTGGCGTAGACAACGTCTCTTCCAGCACACGTAAAAATGTTGAAGCGGTCAAGTATCAAATGCAACAGATTTCTGAATATTCTCGTCAGTCGCTGGAATCCTCCCAGGCGATGGATAACGAAACCCAATATGGTATTCAAGCCGTGAATGAAGCAAACCAGGGGATGAACGATATTGCCAGTACGGTGGATGAATTATCCAGCCAGATTAACAAACTCGATAAAAGCTCGATTGCCATCCAGGAAATTGTCGCCACCGTAAATGATATTGCGTTTCAGACCAATTTATTGGCGCTCAATGCCTCAGTAGAAGCGGCGCGCGCAGGAGAGGCGGGACGCGGTTTTGCCATTGTTGCGAATGAAGTGCGTGGGCTGGCACAAAAAAGTGCAGGCGCCGCAAAGGATATCAAAGATCATATCGACACTATCCGTACCCAGACCCAAACCACCGTAGACTCAACCGAGTCAGGGCGTGAAGTTATTAATCGCGGAATGAAGAAGGTTAGGCAGGTGAAAACGTCGTTTGATCTGATCCAGGAGTCAGTGATTGAATCAAGGCAGCGTGTTGCAGATATTGTAAAAGCAGTGAGCGAGCAGGAAATGTGTCAACAAGATATTGATCGCTCTGCTGACGAATTATCCGGCTTAAATAGCAGTTTGAATGATGCGACAAAAACCATTGCTAAAGTGACAGACGTGCTGACCCAGGGGATAAATGAGGAGCGAGAGCAGGCCGAAAATGTCACGCGTATCCTGGATGCAATCACCGCGTCCACCAAGAACTCGATTGCAGTCAGTAAAGATGCAGGGGAATCAATGACTTCGTTGCAGAATATTTCAGGCAACCTGATTGAGTCTATGAGGTTTTTTAAGATGCAGGATAAGGCGCATTTGAGCAAAAAAATGCATTAAATTTAGTTGTATATGTGTTGGAAGGCTGTCAGGTGATGGATGATTCTACTGTGGTGAAATCGAGCGGATTGCTTTTGTCTTTTTCGTGACGTAGCATCACGATGCTGCTAAAAAATCCGCTTAATCTCCCGCTTACTTCGCGACCTGAACGCGGTACCGTTGCAACAAAATGCTCATGGTTGGCGCATTGACAAACAACGTAAAGAAGACCACACCGTAGGCAATTGACTGGATAGTCCACCAATAGGGCAGCTCTGTTGGCAATGATAATGCCAGCGCCAGGGTCACAGGACCGCGAATGCCGCCCCAGAAAAGCACACTCCGGTAAGGCAGCGAAACAGGAGGGACTTTCGGAATAATATTGACGGTTGGCAACAAAAGATACACCCCTACCGCACGAGAAATCAATATGGCGACAATACCATATAATATGGCCTGCCATTGGTCGACAAACATGGTGAGCTGAAAAGTGACGCCGGAAATAAAAAACAGTAATGCATTGGCAATATAGGATTTAAACCCCCAGAGCTGATGCATAAATTGATGTTGATGCTGATTTTTGCGGGTGGCATGCGCAAGTAATAATCCACACATGAGAACGGACATGATGCCTGAAACATGAAGCAGATGTTCTGCACAGTAAAAACTTAAATAAGCCGAAATCAAACTTAACACGGCACAAATATGTGACTGGGTTACTCGGGGGATGATAATCAGCCCCACTGCCCCGATCAGCACACCGACGACTAATCCACCGAAGAATATTTTGCAAAATTCCACAAGTACGCCAGTGAATTCTATCTGCAGATCGCTTTCCAGGCTGGCACTTATCAACAACGTCACCATGACAATAACTGTGGCGTCATTAAGCAGGCTTTCGCCATCGAGTAAGGTCAGCAGGCGTTCTGAAACACCTGCTTTTTTAAACAATGCAACCACGGCAACCGGGTCTGTTGCCGTGAGTAACGCTCCGGCAATCAAGGTAGCCAACCAGGGAAAACCGACAGGGTCATCCATCGCCACATACAAAAATGCCGCTGTGGATAAGGTAGATACCAAGACAATGGGGATAGCTAAAAACAAGGTCGGCACCAGGTTTTTTACAAACAAGCCAGCATTCATATTAAATGCAGACTCAAAAATCAGAATCGGTATCAGGTAATAAAAAACGATCTTGTCAAAATTATGCCAGCGTATGCCGGTGTCAATTCCGTGGTAAACCAGTATTTCCGAACATAAAAAACCCACCAGCAGTAATGCGGATGAAAAGGGTAATTTTAATTTGTCTGCGATGGGCTCAAGGGCTAATGCAATGAGCAACACCATAATGAAAAAAAAGACGGCTTGTTCGACCATTCACTTAATCTTGTGTTGAGGAAGCAAAAAATATTTTTATCCAATAGTCAGCACTGACATACCTGCCCGCACCACTGAAAAACAACATCAACAGCATGAGCAGATAGGTGACGCCCCATTCAATACCGTTATTGGAAATCACAAAATTGCCACTGGCCGTCAGCCAATCATAATTCCCGTGTTCCTGCAGAATCGATTTGGCAAAATCAAGTCGCTGCCCGGCATCAGCAATATCTTCCGGCGGCCATGGGCTTTGTGCATCAGCCACAGCCTGCCAGCCATTCTCCCAGTGCACCATAAATATGGCGACCAGCATGGTGATCATTAATGGAACACTCACCCAGCGCACACCCACACCAAACAACAGCAGAACGGCACCCACAACTTCTGTGGCTGTGGCCAGAACCGCCATCAAATAAGGTGCGGGCAGGCCTAATCCCCAGTCACTATTACCAAACCATTGGACGATATTGTCAAAACCATTCAACTTGTTGTTACCGGCAACCCAGAAGACAGGTGCAAGGTACAAACGCAGGCATAAAGGACCTAGAAAATCGGCAACGCGGGTTTGATCGAGCATGTTTTGTAATTTATTGAGTAATGACATCATATATTAATCGTATCGTGTTATTTGGGTTTAGGGTAAAGTTCGTCCAATGGAATCGACAGACCGCGGTCGCCCACCACTCTGGCATGATGACGACGCAGTTCACGCGGTTCTTTTACGCCACATGAATGGGCAATCATATTGACTTCATACGTCATATTTTCTGCATAATATGCAACCCGCTCTGCTTTTTTCTCTGGCACCAGACCTTTCTGAAGTTTTTTATTGTGAGTGGTTATACCTGTGGGGCAGGTGTTTTTATTACATTGCAAAGCTTGTATACACCCCAGCGAAAACAAAAAACCACGTGCTGACACACAGAAATCTGCTCCCAGACATAACGCCCAGGCAACATCTGCAGGGGTAATCAGTTTGCCGGATGCAAAAACCTTAACTCGTTGACGCAGCTGATATTCCAATAATTTATCGACCACCATCGGCAAGCCTTCACTCAGCGGCAACCCCATATCATCAATCAACGGCATAGGAGCCGCACCTGTGCCGCCATCCGCGCTGTCCACGGTAATAAAATCAGGGGCATAATGTTCCGCCCCGCGTTGATTAATCTCGGCAAACAGCTCATCCAGCCAATAACTATGCCCCATGACGGCCTTAAATCCCACGGGTTTGCCGGTTACCTGCCGGATATGATGAATCATATTGATCAAATCCGTATTATTGCCAATATCGGGGTGACGATTGGGGCTGATGGCATCCTGGCCTGGCGTAATCCCTCTTATTTCTGCGATTTCCCGGGTCACCTTACCTGCCGGTAAAATCCCCCCTTTTCCCGGTTTGGCGCCCTGCGATAGTTTAATTTCAAACATTTTCACCTGAGGGTGGCGGGCAATTTCTGTTAATTTCTGATCATCAAGAAGCCCCTCAACATTTCGCACGCCATTTTTTGCTGTGCCTATTTGAAAGACTAAATCACAGCCTGAAGACAAGTGGTATGGCGACAACCCGCCTTCGCCGGTATTCATCCAGACCCCTGCTTTTTTTGCACCTGCTGACAAGGCAAGAATTGCGGGTTTGGAAATCGCCCCGTAACTCATGCCTGAAATACCAAACAATGCATTGGTTACCCAAGGTGATTTGCAATAGGGCCCTATGGTCAAATGCGCAGAGGTAACCGCATCTTCCCCCAGGGTCGGGAACGGGCAATTGGCAAACAGCACGGTACCCGGCGCTTTCAAGTTGCGGGTGGAACCAAAAGCCACAGTATTGTTCACATTTTTTGCAGCCCGATAAACCCATGAGCGTTGCGCACGGTTAAACGGCAACTCCTCCCGATCCATGGCGAAAAAATATTGCCGAAAGAACTCCCCCAGATGTTCAAAAAAATATCTGAAATGAACAACCACAGGATAGTTTCTGCGTAAGGCCTGTTGCGTTTGAGATTTATCTACGATGTACACTATAAGTAACGCGAGAATACCCAGGCCAATTAATATAATGAACGCATAAACGAAAAACTCAACCATCAGAATTATTT
>SPJK01013207.1_pt1 | contig 14617 bp, 11 predicted proteins | sample 3741771 | NCBI WGS metagenome assembly SPJK01 (sample SAMN10925997, study PRJNA522277) | cold seep metagenome | isolation source: Elba SIP-enriched marine methane seep metagenome, extraction at timepoint T2 | place: Italy: coast of Elba, Mediterranean Sea | reverse complement strand
CCAACAGCCGGATCAGTCGAACAGTCTAATCTGAGTTGACTATTGGACTGTTGGTCTAGTTAATCCGAAAACCTTATTTTTGGTGCCGCAAATTCTCAAAGCGGGTAAAACACCAAATGTCATGGCCGATCATAAGATCATTTTTTCGATGGAGGGGGTATCGAAGACCTTCTCTTCCGGCAAGAAAGTGCTGAACAATATCTGGCTTAGTTTCTTCTATGGCGCCAAGATTGGCGTGCTGGGCCTTAACGGGTCGGGTAAATCGACCTTACTGAAAATCATTGCCGGATTGGATACCAATTACCACGGCGACATCAGCTTTGACGGTAGCTTCAAGATTGGCTATTTGGAGCAGGAGCCACAGTTGGACGAAAATAAAACTGTTCGGGAAGTAGTGGAAGAGGGGGTTCAGGAAACGGTTGACCTGCTAAAAGCTTATGAAGAACTTAACCTCAAGTTTGCCGAGCCAATGGGCGACGATGAGATGAATAAGCTGATCGAGAAGCAAGGTGAAATGATGGAGCGTCTGGAGCATTTGAATGCCTGGGAACTCGACAATCGCTTGAATACTGCGATGGATGCCTTGCGGTGCCCGCCGGATGATGCCTCAATCAAGGTACTTTCCGGTGGAGAGCGGCGGCGGGTAGCTTTGGCGCGTTTGTTGCTTAGCAATCCTGATATCCTGCTACTGGACGAACCGACTAACCACTTGGATGCGGAATCTGTGCATTGGCTGGAACAATACTTGAAAAGCTTTCAGGGGACGGTTATTGCTGTGACGCACGACCGCTATTTCCTGGATAATGTTGCCGGCTGGATTTTGGAACTAGACCGAGGCGAAGGTATTCCGTGGGAAGGGAACTACTCATCGTGGTTGGATCAAAAGTCTCGCCGATTGGAGCAGGAAGAAAAGACGGTCAGTAAGCGCCGTAAAACATTGGAGCGCGAATTGGAATGGATCCGTATGGCTCCGAAAGCCCGTCAATCAAAAGGCAAGGCTCGTTTGAATGCCTATGATAAATTGGCGGGAGAAGAAATGAAAGCGCAGGAGGCCAAATTGGAGATTTATATTCCTACCGGCCCACGATTAGGTGAAGTGGTGATTGATGCAGAAGAATTAGGTAAGAGCTACGGTGATCGGATTTTATTTGAGAATCTCAGTTTCAGTATCCCGAGGAATGCGATTGTGGGGATCATTGGACCAAACGGCGTGGGTAAGTCGACCCTCTTCCGGATCATCATGGGAGAGGAACAGCCGGATAAGGGGGGAGTCGTAAAGGGCGATACGGTACAGATTGCCTATGTCGACCAAAGTCATAAGGAATTGCAAGACGGAGAAAAGACCGTATATGAAGTAGTTTCTGACGGTAATGAAAACCTGGAAATTGGAAATACGACGGTCAATGCTCGGGCGTATCTGAGTCGCTTCAATTTCAGCGGTGGCGACCAACAGAAGAAAATCGGCTTATTGTCCGGCGGGGAGCGCAATCGCTTGCATTTAGCCATGACGCTGCGCGAAGGTGGTAATGTGTTGTTGCTTGATGAACCGACCAATGATATTGACGTCAACACCCTGCGGGCGCTGGAAGACGGCCTGGACAATTTTGCCGGCTGCGTGCTGGTGATCTCGCACGACCGCTGGTTCATCGATCGCTTAGCGACACATATTCTTTCCTTTGAAGACGAAGCAGAAGTGGTCTTTTTTGAGGGCAATTATTCGCAGTACGAAGCCATGAAAAAGGAAAAACAAGGGGATGTTACGCCGAAACGTCCTCGGTTCAAGAATGTCATCAATCGGTAAAGGGGTAATTGGTGCGGCAAACTGGCGGATTTTCGCTTTAGGGTTATTCATATGTGATGTAACTTTCGTATATTCAGAACGTATACTAAGGTTCACAACCCAAGCAAATGAACGCCCACACAATTACTGCGACTTCTGCCAGAGCTCTGGCAGAAGAACTGGATCGTAGCATCCAGTCTCATTTCCGGCCAAGCCTGGCCATTGCTTTTTGTTCCATTAAACTTGATCTCGATGCGGTTACAGCGGTATTTGACGATCGAGGTATTCACTATATCGGATGTACGACGGCGGGCGAAATTTGTGGCGATCAGGTTTATTCTGATAGCCTTTCGGTGCTGCTGCTGGACCTGCCTGCGAAACAGTTTCGCATACTCATGGCCGATGATTCACTACAATTCATGCATAGCAAAGCCAAGCAACTCGCCGAACAAGCCAGCACTATGTTCAATGATCCGGCCTTAGTTGTTTTGGCTGGCGGAGTAGGCGTTAATGGCGATGATGCAGTGGCCGGTTTCAAGGAGGTGCTTGGTGAACAGGCCGCTTTATACGGCGGGTTGGCAGGAGATGATCTCAATCTGCAGAAGACACAGGTGTTTTCAAACCACGGGGCCTCGGAAAATGGCCTGGTGGCCTTGGTGCTTGATCAAGATCATGTTGTTGTTGACGGGCTGGCGACGAGTGGTTGGGATGTGATCGGTACGCTTCATACGATTACGGCCTCAGAAGGGAATGTGGTCTACTCGATCGATGAAAAACCCGCGCTGGATGTATTCGTTAATTACTTTGGCTACTTCGATAATGCTGACCTGAAAGGAAAGCCGATCAGTACGATTAGTGCACAGTACCCATTGCAAATGATTCGGGAAGACGGTTCTCGTATTCTACGCTCGCCACTCATTGGCAATCGCGAGGATGGCTCGATGGTGTTGGCAGGAGCCGTAGAAGAAGGCGCTCAGTTCCAATTTTCGATTTCGCCGGGCTTTGAAGTGATCGATAAAGTAGTGGAGGAATTTGATGCATTTAGTGCGGCTACGGCCCAACCAGATGCACTACTATTATTCTCCTGTGTTGGACGTCACGCCGCCTTAGGGCCTTTGATCAGCGATGAAGTACGGGGAATTTATCAGGCTTGGCAGCAACCGTTAGCTGGGCTGTTTACCTATGGAGAATTTGGCCACACCCGGGCAGGAAAGTGCGATTTTCATAATGAAACCTGCAGCCTGGTAACGCTGCGGCACAAATCCAATACTGCTTAAGTAGCTACTTAGTACAATGACAGATCATCCCATCGATATCATGCGTTCGATACTTGCGGAAGCTCATCTTCCGGAAAAGGATCAACTATTGGGATACATTGATGAGGTAGAGCATCGCTTACAACGCCAAGACTTTAAGTTGAAGCGCACCTTAAAAGATAAGTCGATCACAGTCAATTTATTGAATCGCACCATAGAAGACTTACAAGAGAAAAACCGTTACATCGCTGAGACCAATCAACTGCTGGAGCAACAGGCAGAAGAGCTGCGGGAAAACAACCATGAATTGGAGCAGTTTGCACACATTGCGTCGCACGACCTGAAGAGCCCTGTACGAAACATCCATTCCTTTGCTCAATTATTACAAGACCGCTATGCGCATCTATTGCCAATGGATGGTAATGAGTTCTTGGATTTTATTATTCGAAGCTCCCTTCGGATGCACGAAGTCTTGGATGACCTATCGGTGTTTTCAGAGGTTTCCCGCACGGCCAAGGAATTTGAAATGACCGATTTGAATGAAATTCTAAGGGTAGTAGAATTTGGCTTGTCTGATGAAATAGAACGCACAAAGTGCTCCGTGCAATCGGCGCCATTACCCAAGTTGCCGGTAATTAGATCGGGGATATACCAGTTGTTTCTCAACCTCATCAGCAACGCGATCAAATTTCAAAATGGGCATTCGCCAAAAATTGAAATTGACTGTGAAAAACAAGGGACGTTTTATTCCTTTTCCGTCACGGACAATGGAATTGGAATCCCTGAAAGTTTTGCCGAAAAGATTTTTCAACCATTCCAGCGCCTTTCTGATACCAAACCGGGTACAGGAATTGGCCTGGCCATCTGCAAGCGAGTCGTACAGTTGCACGGTGGTGAGATCGGGTTTGGTCCAGGCCCTCGAAAGAAGGGGACGCGTTTTACGTTTACTATTCCAGTCTCTAACGATAAAATTATTGCATAGTCCAAATAGAAAGAGGCCACATCACTAGATGCGGCCTCCTTTCCATCCGTAGTTCAGTAAGTCAGCCTAAGCAGCTGATTCTTCAAAGAGAGTCGTGTCTTCTACAGGAGCTTCAGTAGCAACCTTTAATACAGATTGAATACTGTTTTCGCGACTATCGGCAGTAGTAAAACGCTCGCTAGTGCCAATCACTTGACCGTTCTTAGCTTTCAAGTTGAAGTAGAATTGCCCGTCGGTAGATTCCAAGCGCTCGAACTGCTCATCTTCTGCATTAGCTTTTACAGAGTCAATTCCATCTTTTGCGGCAGCCTTTGTGGTATAGGTTTCACTTTGGAGAATGTTCTCACCGTTCACCGCATTTAAGCGGAAGGAGAAGCTACCACCGGCAGTTTCGTAGATCTGGAATTTCGGGTTGGTGAAATGCTCTGCACCAGTTGTGGTATCTTCTACTGGTGATTTGGGGGCATTAGCACGAACGCTATCGATACCACCATCGCGTCCAGCTGTAGAGTCGTACATTTCGCTCATGCCGATCACTTGCTGGTTAGCAGCTAGCACAACGAAATAGTGACGACCATCTTTAGCTTCGCGGCCTTCAAAGCCATTTTCTGATAAACTAGCACTACGGACAGATTCGATGGCGTTTTGCGCGCCTTGCTTAGAAGCATAGCCTTCGCTTGCTAGAATGATCTCGCCGTTTCCAGCTTTTAAGCGAAAATAGAACTGATCATCCTTCCCTTTGAAGATTTCATACTTTGGATTACTTGCCATAGTTAAGGTAGTGTTTTGGGTGAAAATTGGGATGAATACCAGTGAGTCTCGAGCAACTTGCTAGCAGCTAACTGAGTACTCGCTGGACGCCCCAACAAGTTCTATACTGTGTATGAACCAAGTATTTCCTGTAGATGATCATCTCGCTAAGTAATTGGAAACTAAATGTAAAGCTGTAGCAGTTGTCTGCATCGTTCCCAGTAGAGTCCTTATCTTGAGCCTTAAATTAAATGCTGATTTCGTGTATAGATTTCCTGTTCTGTTTTTTCTGTTAACATCGCTGAACCTTAGTTTGCTTGGACAACCATTGAGTGAGCAAATTAGTACAGTAAAAGAAGAGCTAGCTGCGCTAGAAGCGGAGAAGAGTCGGCTATTGCTTCAACTGGAGGAGCTAAAACTCAGCAAAATCCAGGAAGACCTGACAGCGATTGGTTTGCCGGGCGAGGCACCAATCATGCACAGCGCCCTTGCATTGGAATATGCGGAAGAGCACGAGCAAGCCCGCTGGGTGGCACACATCATTTTGCCGGATATCATAACGGGTAATGTGGCCCGTACCAATGACTTTCGGGTTGATCCCCTGGTAAGCAGCGGTACAGCCGTGGAGGAAGACTATTTCCTGAAGTATCTACAACCCGATAGTACCTACGAATACGACGGCTTTGGTTACGACCGGGGCCACCTCGCACCTTCTGCCGATTTCCGTTGGTCGCAAAAGGCCTTATCAGAGTCCTACTTCTACTCCAATATGTCGCCACAGTTGGCTGATTTCAACCGCGAAGGTTGGGCAGAGTTGGAGGGCTTTCTCCGAGGCTATATCTACGACAATCCAGGTACGCAGCTATATGTGGTGACAGGCCCGGTGCTGGAAGAGGATTTGCCCGTGCTGGAGCGAAGTGTGAACGAGCTGAGTATTCCCCGAATGTTCTACAAGGTCGCCCTTGACCTGGAAAATGAACGCGCTATTGCTTTCCTTGTTCCGCATGAGGCCATTGAATATCCGCTAGATCACTATGCGGTGCCGGTAGATGAAGTGGAGGCTATTACCGGCTTGGATTTTTTCAACCAACTTCCGGATGCGCAGGAGCAGGCTATCGAAGGGACTCTGGAAAAACTCGATTGGTTTGAGGAACTGGCACAAGGCGATGTACAACCCATCTATGCTCCTTCACTGCAGCCAGGACATTTTAACACCATCCAGGCTCGCCAGCAAATTGGCAGAGGTAGAGAAGTGAAGGTTTGTGGTACCGTTGTAGGAACACGCTATAGTCGCAGCGGAAATGCTTGGCTAAATGTCGACAAGCGGTTTCCCAATCAAGTCTTTTCGGTATTTATTCGCAAGGCTGATCTAGTGAATTTCAGCTATGAGCCGACCAAGGAATTACTGAACCAGGAAGTTTGCTTCGAAGGCGAGGTAGAGAACTTTAATGGTACGCCTACAATGAACCTGAGCAAAGAAGAGGAGGTGAGCTTAGGCATCCCACTGCGCGAGGAGTTTCGGGAGTAATTGATCCAGCTTTAACTTTTCCCTAATGCAACCTTTTGGCTTTTCATCGTTCTAAGTGCTTGAAACCAACCTTTAGAACCATGAGAACTATTCTGTTTGTATGTATTGCAGCCTTTGGAGTGATTACCTGGAGTGGCTGTAACCCAACGACCGATGATGATTTTGATCCGGCTACTCCCTTTGCCGGTGCTGAGGATGCTCGCGGACAATGGAAGTGGATTCCCGTAGATGGGATGACGACTCGCACTGGTGCCGAAACGGGCATCGGGTTGCGTTTGCAAGAGGAAGGCGCCACTGGTTTGGTCATCTTTATGCAAGGCGGAGGGGCTTGTTTCAATGATGCCACCTGCAATGTCAATCCGAAAGAATTTGCTAGCGACGACTTTCTCGGGTGGGCGCTATTGTCGGGTAATGCCGGCATCTTTAATAAAAGCAATGCCAGCAACCCGGTAAGCCAATGGCATCATGTGTTTATTCCCTATGTAACAGGTGATTTGCATTTCGGGCAGGCACCGAGCGCCGATCCAGCCAATGATGAGATGAACTTCGTGGGCTACGACAATACCCAGGCTGTGCTGGATTTGTTGGCTCCTTACTTCACCGATGTCGATCAAGTGCTTCTCTGCGGCGCGAGTGCCGGTGGCTACGGCGCGACCTTCAACTACGAAGAGGTGCGGAATGCTTTCCCTTCCATTAAGGTCCACTTAATCAATGACTCAGGCCCGATGCCTGCTGCTGATTCAGCCTTTGCACCCTGCTTACAGGAAGACATGCGAGCAGACTTTAACTTGGACAATACCTTGCCAGGAGCTTGTGCCGATTGCTTTAGCGCTGATGGCGATGGCCTTAGCAATCTCTATGCCTATTACGGACAACAATATACAACAGCTGATGATGGCTCCTTAGGCCTGATTTCTTTTAAAGAAGATGCGGTTATCCGCGCTTTTTTCGGTTTCGGGACCGACGAGTGCGTCAATCTTGACGGCGACTTTATGAGCTATTCAGGGGAGGTCTATTCTGATGCTATCACTGATCTAGAAGAAAATGTTCTCACGCCAAATCGATGGTCCACTTTCCTGCTGAATGGTTCCGGGCACGTGACCATCACCAATGGCTCGTACTACAGCAAATCTATTCAAGGGATTTCCCTCGCCGAGTGGGTGACGCAATTGCTCGCGGGGCAAGAAGTTCGACTGATTGACTAGGTGTTCAGTAGGCAGTTCGCCACGGTGCGGCTTGCAGTGGGCAGTGGGCAGTGTATTACTTTGCCCACTGCCCACTGCCCACTGCCTACTGTAAAACTGAGACTCCCAATACTTCCCAGTTATCCGCATCTTGCGCGAAGACGATGACCTGACCTTGTTCTGGATCAGCCAGGATGCTTGTGTCGATGGAGAAAGAACCAGTGTTATCAGGAGCCGGTACCCGATAGAGTTGCCGAACAAGTTGACGATGAACCAGGTGGCGGCCTCGGTTTTCTCCTCTAGGAACGTCATTTTCCACCGAAGCGTCTGCTACGGCAATGTGAAGTAATAAGTCATTGGTACGGCCAGTTAAGGTATAGTCGAGTTGGAGGAATTGATCATCAACAGATGTTGCCTGGAGGCTAATTTGAGTAGCGGGACTTTGCAACTGTGCTTGCCGGATCGCCTGTCGAATTTCGCGTTCCCGCGAGCCGACGTGCCCCGATTTGCCTTGCACGACAAGCTGTGGTGTGTAGACACGTTGATCAGCAAGTTTTTGGGCATAGGCACGTTGTCGATCGCTGAAAGCTGCCTGGCTATAGGGGTCGGTCCACCCTAGCCGGTTCCAATAGTCGACATGATAGGAGAGGGCTACCACCGATAGATCTCCGCTAGTGGCTTCATCGGCCAATTCAGCGAGCAGTGCATCAGCAGGAGGACAACTAGAACACCCCTGCGATGTAAACAACTCCAGTAAAACAATACTTGCTTCCTCTGCGGCTGTTGCGGGCGCATCAGCGCTTTGCGCACTTGATACAGGCGTGCAAGTGGACCCCATGATGGTTAAAGCTCCAAGGAATAGACAAACGGTGATCAGCTTTTTCATTTTTGCTAGATGCTGGTTATTGTAGTTCAAGACTTTGTCGTACAGCTATTATACAAACAGATTAGGGCTTGCCTAGATTAGTGGAAAGCACTAGCTTAGGCCGCCCATCACCCAAAAACAATACACTATGTCTTATCGCCAACCTTTTGTCTTATTCATCATCCTGACAATTCTTTCGCTATCACCACTCATTGGACAAGTAGTTTATGTGGATGCCGATGCTACGGGCTCCAACAACGGAAGCTCCTGGACAAATGCCTATGCGGACCTGTCGGATGCCCTGGCTAACACCAGCTCCGGAGCGATTTGGATTGCCGAAGGGACCTATACGCCAGGCGGCGTCAGTCCTGATACGTCTTCCCGTTTCGTGATACCTTCCGGACTCGAATTGTATGGAGGGTTTGTCGGTACGGAAACGATGCTGGCGGAACGCAATATTGATACGAATATGACCATTCTCAGTGGCGACCTGAATGCCGATGATATGGTCGGTGCGATCGAATTGAACAAAGAAGATAATGTGTTGCATGTTGTCTATGTAGATAGCTTGCAAAGCGAAACCGTCGTTTTGGATGGCCTGACCATCTCGGGTGGCTACAACAACGGTTTTTCTAATGTAATTGCAGATTTCTTTTGGCGTGGCGCAGGATTGTACGCCCTAAGCACAGTGGAAATACGCCACTGCACTTTTACTGAAAATAGGGGCTATGGTGGCGCGGCAGTCCACTTAAGTGGCGCGGGTGTTGCCGGCTCACTACTATCGCATAATACGTTTAGCGATAATCATGCGCTTGGGCAAGGTGTTCTCTATGCGCTTGGCGTCAGCGGACTGACCGTGCAAGCCTGTGACTTCGTGGACAATTTCACCAATCGGGGAAGCTTTTATCCAGGCTTTTGCGAAGATGTGTTGATTGATAGCTGCTTGTTCGACGGAAACACCAATGTTGGTATTGGCAATTTTGGAGCAGGCCTCTATTCTTGGCAGAATTCTAATGTAGAGGTGAGCAATAGTGTATTTCGCGATAATATCGCCGAGAATGCTAGCGGCATTTACATTGATCGGCAAACCGTGCTTGACCTGGATCATACAAACTTTAGGGTTACGAACTGCCAGTTTGAGGGGAATCAAGCGGGCGGTTTCGGTGGGGCTGCTATCTACTCCTGGCGTGCCAGTTATACCCTGGATGGCTGTTCATTTGATGGCAATGTCGGTTCGGGTGGCGGAGCTGGCGGCGCAATTGCGAACCTGGGGAACGACAAGTTCTATCGTATTTTGAACTGTAGTTTTACGGGTAATCAAAATGAATTTGGCGGAGGTTCAGTGAACTACGGTAGCAATACAACGGGTTATTTCGAAAATTGTGAATTTCGCCAAAACCAAGCCTTTACCAGTGGCGGGACAACTCTTGTTGGGTTCTCAGCGCAAGTAACCTTTAACGACTGTACCTTCAACGGCAATCTAGGCCGATGGGGCGGGGCGCTCTATGCGCAAAATGATTCGAGTGCATTGAATGTGCAGAATAGCTTTTTTACGGGCAATATTGTAGATAATCTAGGCGGTGCGATTGTTTACAGCAATGGCGCGTCCGGTATGATAGAAAAGTCAGATTTTGAAGGCAATCAGGCCAATAGAGGTGGCGCAATTCACATGGATGATAGCCCTAATAATTTTGGTAATGTGGAAATCGATCGATGTTCCTTCGTCTTCAATTTGGCCAATGCCGATCAAGGCGGTGCGCTCAATATTGATGGTGTAAACGTGGAGGTGACCAGTTCGCTCTTTAGCAATAATATCGCCAGCGGCGCAGGTACAGGTGGTGCTATCTCTGCCAATGCCTCTTTAACGGAGGTTGTGCCCACCGTAGTCACTATCCGCAATGCGACCATCGTAGAAAATACCGGTATCCTGGCGGGAGGTATCGCCACTTGGACCGATACGGTAGGTGGCCTGACACTTAATCTGCAAAACACCTTCTTGTCCAACTTCGGCCCTAATTATGCGGTGGAAGACGGCAACCCCATGTTGCTTTCTCAAGGAGGTAATTTTGTGGCAGATGCATCGGCTAATGCCTTTTTGATGGAACCTACCGATCAAGTGGACGTAAGTGCTGATCCACTCTTCATAGATCCTTCTGATAACGATTTTCGCCTGCAAGAAGGTAGTCCATTGATCAATGCCGGTGTAGCGGCAGGAGCTCCCACCCTTGACCTGGACGGTAACGCTAGGGTAGGGGTGCCTGATATCGGCTGCTACGAATTTCAGATGGTTAGCGATACCGATGATATAGCTATCGACCAATCTACGAAACTACTTGTCCTGCCTAATCCAGCCCGAACGGATGCCGCCGTTATTCTGGATAGCGAAGTGCAAGGAGTGATTGCTATAGAACTCGTAAATGTGCAGGGGCAATTGCTTCAGCAAACTACCCAATACAAAGGGCGCGGCGAGGAAACGATTCCTTTATCCGTTGCTACACTGCCTGCTGGTGTGTATTTGGTTCGTGTCCATCAGGCTGGTGTGACCTATACTACCCGCTTTGTAAAGCAGTAAGTGGAATTGTAAATAGGTGCTGCCTGTTGTAAGAAATCGGGTTTAGGGCTTGAGGAAGGCTTGACTTTTTGAGTTATATATCCCTCTTGTTAAAGGGAGGAAAAGCCTCGTTCTCAAGCCCTGATTCTTTACACCTAATCCCTCAATCTTCCTTTGAATTCGTAAAAAAGCAGCAAATGTGCTTGTGCTATACCTCAGAGGCGCGTACATTTGTCTCATAATGATGAATACAGGTCTGCATATCGAACGAGTTGCAGGTCGCCGCCGCCGCGAGCGTCGCCGCCCTTAGGGGCGTCGTATTGGTCATATTATCCCACAAGCGGGGTTAGTCCTAACCCTTGTATGTTTCCTCACGGAGCATCTTTCCAGTTTCAAGTTGAATATTGGTCATAGCAGTATGCAGTTGATAAGCAAACTGTTGCGCCATTTTTCCAAATGGGTCGAAATGACACCACAAAGCTCTTCCGTCAATGGAATTTACTATTCGTGTAGCTCAGGCAGCCGATACGAAGTACGCTGAACAGATCTGCGAGTTGATCAAAGAGTCGGCTAAAGCTCGGGGAACGGGAATTGCCGAACGTCAGCCAGCCTATGTATGCGCTAAGATCGAAAACGGTAATGCTGTTTTGGCGCTTCAAGGCGATCAATTGGCCGGATTCTGTTATATCGAAGTTTGGAGCCACAATCAATATGTGGCTAATTCCGGACTCATTGTATCCCCGGATTTTCGCCGACATGGCCTGGCAGGTAAGATCAAGCAACGAATATTCGAGCTGTCTCGGGAAAAATTCCCAGCGGCTAAGATCTTTGGTATCACAACCAGCCTGGCGGTGATGCGTATTAATTCACGCCTGGGTTACGAGCCAGTAACCTTTTCAGAGTTGACACAAGACAATGCCTTCTGGGAGGGTTGTAAGGCTTGTACCAACTACGACATTCTGGAGCGCAATGAGCGCCGTATGTGTCTATGCACAGCTATGCTGGCGCCTTCGGGCAAAGAAGCACAAGACATGGCTGTGGACCTTTCCAATCAAATCATTCAGTAAGCCCTAATCAATCGGAAAACAATCTTGCAATGAGTCAAAAGAAAGTAGTTCTCGCCTATAGTGGCGGTTTAGATACATCGTTTTGTATCAAATATCTAAGCAAGGAATTTGGCTATGAAATCCATGCACTAACGGTAGACACGGGTGGGTTTTCACCCACCGAACTAGCGGAGATGGAAGAGCGGGCTTATGCCCTCGGGGCCACTTCCTATCGAGCGGTGGATTGTACCAAACGCTTGTACGACGAATGCCTGCGGTATTTGGTGTACGGTAATGCGTTGCGCTATCAGACCTATCCATTATCGGTGAGTGCTGAGCGGTTATTTCAGGCGATGGAAGTAGTGCACTTTGCTAAGGAAATTGGCGCTGATGCTATTGCACATGGTAGTACCGGGGCGGGTAACGATCAGGTTCGCTTCGATCTGACTTTCCAAATCTTGGGCAATCAGGTAGAAATCATTACCCCTATTCGAGATCAGCAACTTTCTCGGGAAGCAGAGATCAATTACCTCGCAGAACACGGCCTGGAGTGGCCGGAAAAGAAAGGCAAATACAGCATCAATCAAGGCATTTGGGGAACCTCTGTGGGTGGTGCGGAAACCTTGACCTCTGGGCAGAATTTACCAGAAGAAGCCTGGCCGGTACCGGTTACCGAAACCGAGCCGCGGGCCATTCGCCTGCGTTTCAAGGAAGGCCAATTCATTGGTTTCGATGATCAAGAGTTTGCACATTCGGTAGAAGCCATTCAGGCATTGGAAGCCATAGCAGCTCCGTTTGGTGTAGGCCGTGATATTCATGTTGGTGACACGATTATTGGTATCAAAGGACGTGTTGGCTTTGCGGCTGCGGCTCCTATGCTAATCCTGAAGTCGCACCACTTGATTGAGAAGCACATTCTAGGCAAATGGCAATTGTACTGGAAAGATCAATTGGCTACCTGGTATGGCATGATGGTGCATGAAGGCCAGTTTCTCGACCCGGTGATGCGAAATATTGAAGCTTTCATGGCGAATACGCAGCAGTATGTAACCGGAGACGTCTTGCTAACGCTACATCCCCATCGATTTGTGCTGGATGGCGTAGAAACCAAGTACGATTTGCTGGGCGCCGGCTTTGGCCAGTATGGCGAAATGAATGATGGATGGAGTGGTGAAGATGTAAAAGGCTTTACTAAAGTGCTTTCGCTGGCCGGCCAGATTCAGCAGAAAGTCCAACAATAGAAAACCAGATCTCTACATCTCCAAATCCTAAGGCATGTATCAAGTTGGAATTATAGGTGGCGCAGGTTATACAGCCGGAGAGTTGATCCGGATCCTGCAATGGCATCCAGCGGTGGAATTAACTTTTGTTCATAGCCAAAGCCAGGCGGGCAAAGCGGTGACTACGATCCATCAAGACTTGGCGGGCGATTGTCACTTGTTTTTTTCAGAGGAAGTTGACTTGAATGTTGATGTTCTATTCCTTTGTAGTGGCCACGGCAAATCAAAAGGTTGGTTAGCTGAGCATCCGGTCGCTGAAGAGACATTGGTTATTGACCTAAGTGCAGATTTTCGGCTGGATGAACGTTTTGTTTACGGATTACCAGAACTCAATCGGCCGGCAATCACCAGCGCAGGTCGAATAGCTAATCCGGGCTGCTTTGCTACAGCGATCCAATTGGGGTTGTTACCGCTAGCAGCAGCAGGATTGCTACAAGAGGAGGTGAATATTCAGGCCATCACCGGTTCTACTGGTGCTGGACAGTCACCACAGGCGACTACCCATTTCAGTTGGCGGAATAATAACCTATCGGTTTACAAGCCGTTTCGGCATCAACACCTGGCTGAGATCAGCCGGAGCTTGCAGCAACTACAAGCAGATGGTATTCCGGAGCTGCCTTTTCTGCCACTCAGAGGGGATTTTGCCCGAGGGATCTTCGCGACCCTGTATACAAAGACAAAGTTGTCGGAACAGGAACTGCAGGACTGCTATTCAAGCTATTTTGAATCGCATCCCTTTACGCATGTGGTGGCCGAAAACCCGCACCTGAAGCAAGTGGTCAATACCAACAAATGCCTGGTGCATGTGAGTAAGCATGATGACCGCGCCTTGATCATCACCTTGATCGATAACCTACTGAAGGGCGCTTCGGGGCAAGCAGTGCAGAATATGAATTTGGCCTTAGGGCTAGAGGAAACGACGGGGCTACGCCTGAAGGCGATGGTGTTTTAGGAGGTTACGCTACACGCTACACGCTACACGCTACACGCTACACGCTACACGCTACACGCGAAACTTGCGGGAAGAATGAAAGCTGATTGTATGGAGCCTGCAGCGCAAAATTTAAAACGATGCAATTATTTGATGTATACCCCCTTTTCGATCTCCAACCAGTACGTGGTGAGGGTTGCTATGTGTATGATGAAGATGGAAGAGCATACCTCGATTTCTATGGAGGGCATGCAGTGATTTCCATTGGACATGGCCACCCACACTATGTCGAGATGATCTCTCATCAATTAAACCAAATAGGGTTTTATTCGAATTCCGTTCAGAATCCATTGCAGCATGAGTTGGCGCAGAAGCTGGGCGCCTTATCAGGCTGTGAAGATTACCAGCTGTTTTTATGCAATAGTGGGGCGGAAGCCACTGAAAATGCCCTGAAACTGGCTAGT
>SPJK01074313.1_pt1 | contig 14622 bp, 9 predicted proteins | sample 3741771 | NCBI WGS metagenome assembly SPJK01 (sample SAMN10925997, study PRJNA522277) | cold seep metagenome | isolation source: Elba SIP-enriched marine methane seep metagenome, extraction at timepoint T2 | place: Italy: coast of Elba, Mediterranean Sea | reverse complement strand
TTGTAGTGGTCAGTCAGGATTTTCAACCATCGCAGCCAGTAGGAACTACTATGATTCGAGTGCCACAAGTCTATGAGGCATTTTCGCGTCTTTTAGCATTCTACGATCAGGCCTCGCAGGCAAGACCGCAGGGGATTTCTGATTTAGCGGTAATATCGGACACTTCCGAGGTGGCAGATGATGTTGCTGTTGGGCGTTTTAGCTGTGTAGAAGCAGGAGCTAGTATAGGTGCTGGTTCTGTGCTATTTGACCACGTCTATATTGGTGCGGGTGCGAAAATTGGTGAGGGGGTTGTCCTTTTCCCAGGAGTCCGGATTCTTCATCAATGTGAAATCGGAGACCGCTGCATCATTCATTCCAATACGGTGATCGGTAGCGATGGATTTGGCTATGCTCCTTCTGCTGAAGGGGTTTTCCAAAAGATTCCGCAAGTAGGGAAAGTTGTTTTGGAAGCAGACGTAGATGTTGGGGCCAATTGTGCTATTGATCGCGCTACCATGGGCGAAACACGGATACGGCATGGGTGCAAAATCGACAACCTGGTGCATATTGCGCATAATGTTGAAGTTGGCCCACATACGGCCCTCGCGGGGCAAATAGGAATTGCTGGAAGTACCAAGATCGGCGCACATTGCCGGGTAGGTGGGCAAGTTGGTTTTGCCGGCCACTTGGTGATAGCGGACGGCACGCAGGTACAAGCCCAAAGTGGTATTGCTTCTTCGATTGAGACACCAAATCAAGCTTTGTTCGGCTCGCCGGCGATTGGCTATCGCGATTTCATTCGCAGTCACGCTATTTTTAAACAATTGCCAGCACTGTATCGGCAGATCCATAAAATGCAGCAACGACTAGACGAGCTGGACCCGAGCGAATAGGAACTACGGAGACATCCACCTCATCTGATGTCAGTTCCAGCACCTGAGCAAATCAGTGAACTCAGCAGGATAAAACGTATCTTTGCAGCGATTTTCCGGGAAGTGGCTAAAAAACTATTGCAAATCAGCTAGTTAGCGTCCCGGTCTTTTCAGAATAATAGGTATGAAACAGAGAACCATAGCGCAAGCCGTTTCAGTAGAAGGTGTCGGATTGCATACTGGTGCCAACGTAAAACTAACATTCCAACCTGCCCCGGAAGATCATGGCATAAAATTCCAACGGGTAGATGTTGACGAGCAGCCCATCATCAATGCGGATGTAGGCCGGGTCGTTAATACGGAACGGAGCACAACCATTCAAGCAGGAGAAGCCAGTGTGAGTACGATCGAACACGTGTTGTCGGCCCTGGCAGGTCTTCAAGTGGATAATGTACTGGTGCAATTGAACGGACCGGAAACCCCCATCCTTGATGGCAGCGCAGTAGGTTTTGTGCAGGCACTTCGGTCTGCAGGCTTCCAGGAGCAAGATGCCGAGCGAGAATACTTTGAGGTAGAGCAGCCCATCATTTATCGGGATGAAGAAACCGGGACCGAAATCATGGCATTACCCCATGATGGCTTCGAACTCATCACGATGATTGATTTTGAATCACCAGTTTTGGGGCAGCAATATGCCACCTTACAGGATATTGAGTCCTATGCCGATGAAATTGCTCCTTGCCGCACCTTTGTTTTTCTCCGCGACTTGGAAATGCTCTTTCAGCATGACCTGATAAAAGGCGGAGACCTGGACAACGCTATTGTCATTGCTGACCAAGCGGTGCAGCAAGAGCAGTTAGATCAATTGGCATCGCTCTTAGATAAGCCAACAGTTACCTTTAATGGCCAGGGAATATTAAATAACCTAGAGCTGCATTTTCAGAATGAGCCCGCTCGGCACAAATTGCTGGATGTTGTAGGGGACATTACCTTGCTTGGACGTCCTATTAAGGGACGTATCCTCGCAACCAAACCCGGTCATCGGGCGAATGTTGAATTTACTAAGCTGTTGAAAAAACAGCTTCAGGAACAACGCAAATTGCGCGGGAAACCTAAGTATAACCCTTCGGCAGAGCCACTTTTTGATTCTGTCAAAATAGCGGAGTGGTTGCCGCATCGCTATCCCTTTTTGCTCGTAGATAAGATCATTGAACTAACGGAGCGACATGTAGTAGGAGTGAAAAATGTGACGTTCAATGAGCAGTTTTTTCAGGGGCATTTCCCGGGGAATCCAGTGATGCCGGGAGTGCTTCAGATCGAAGCCATGGCGCAAACGGGTGGAATCCTGGCGCTGTCTGGAGTAGAAGACCCTGGCAACTGGGATACCTACTTCCTTAAGATTGAGAATGCTAAGTTCAAGAATAAAGTCGTTCCAGGTGATACGGTATTGTTCAAACTGGAACTGGCCGCTCCCATCCGAAGAGGGATATGCCAAATGAATGCCACCGCTTATGTGGGCAATAAAATTGTCTCGGAGGCGGAATTAACAGCTCAAATCGTTAAGCGCCAGTAAGATGAAAGAATCATATAGCAACCAATCTATTGTACACCCTGAGGCGCAAATCGGCGAAAATGTTACGATCGGACCCTTCTCCTACATCGATCGTGATGTCGTTATTGGTGCCAACAGCTGGATCGGTCCTCATGTGACGATCTTTGAAGGGGCTCGTATTGGTCAGAATGTGCAGATTCATCCTGGGGCGGTTATCTCAGGGATTCCGCAAGATCTGAAATTCAAAGGTGAGATCACCACTGCCGAAATCGGGGATAATTCAATTGTGCGGGAGTACGTCACCGTGAATCGGGGAACTTCCTTTGCCAAAAAAACGGTAGTCGGTAAAAACTGCCTTTTGATGGCCTATGTGCACGTCGCACACGATTGTATCCTTGGAGACCAGGTGATACTAGCCAATAATGTGAATCTTGCCGGGCATGTAGAGGTGGAAGATTGGGCTATTCTCGAAGGACAAGTTGGCGTCCAGCAGTTTACCCGCATTGGGCAACACAGCTTTATCGCCGGCGGATCACTGGTACGCAAAAGCGTTCCGCCTTATGTTCGTGCTGCTCGTGAGCCATTGTGTTACGTTGGCGTGAATAAAATAGGTTTAGAGCGAAGGAATTTTTCGCTCGCCCAGATCAATCAAATTCACGATATCTACCGCATTCTATTTGTGAAGGGATACAACATGAAGAATGCCCTGGAGGTAGTGGAAGAGTCGATTGAATCAAGCACGGAAAAAGATAACATCCTCGAATTTATTCGTGGCGCAGAGTCGGGCATTTTGCGAGGGTTCAACCAGTTGAACGGTAGCGAACTGTATGAAGATTGAGTTACAAGGCGTCGCCAAACGTTTTCGCAGAGAATGGATATTGCGCGCCATAAGTCTGCAACTTAGCGCCCCTGGCCGGTATGCGGTAACCGGGCCAAACGGCTCTGGAAAATCCACATTTCTCAAGATCTTATCCGGCCACCTGACCCCTTCCAAAGGGCGTATCTCTTTTTCTTATGATGGCCAGGCCGTACCTATCACTGAGGTATACCAATACCTGTCCTTTGCCGCACCTTATATTGAGTTAATAGAAGAGTTCTCTTTGCTTGAACTGCTGCAGTTCCATCGCCAGTTCAAACCGTTTCAGGCTGGACTCAGCTCGAATGAAGTCATCGATTTAATGGATCTTCGGCGAGCGCGGCAACTACCCCTCAGTAATTTCTCCAGTGGGATGAAGCAACGAGTGAAGTTGGCTCTGGCCTGCTGTAGCGAAACACCCTTATTGTTACTGGACGAACCCACCACCAATTTGGATGAAGCTGGCATTGACTGGTACCATTCATTGATCGAACGCTTTGCAAAGGATCGCTTGGTCGTTGTGGCCTCTAATGTTAGTCAGGATTTTAGTTTCTGTGAGGAGAAAATTCATATTCCTGCCTTCAAGAAAGTCCTTCTCTGACAATTTTTGTGGGCTGGAAAAAAGAAGACCATAAACGCCCGCCTCAGGCGGAGAGTGATGGTCGAGGCTTTTATCAGCCTTTGATCACAGAAATTGTCAGAGAACCAAGAACGCAGACGCTAAACGAAGGGAGAATGCCCGCTTTTTCGGCAGCTAATGATTGTTTTGCTAGAGTAACAGAAACTACCTCCTTCCTATAGGCCCCCAACCAGCTTTTTTAGAGGATTATTGAAGGAATAAAGGCAACCATCTAATTGCTTGGCTGTTTTTTCAGTAGCCTTTTTAATTTTGCATCGTTCGAATACAACCACTCTTGGTTATAGCTGCGAATGACAATAGGAGGACAACCATCAAAACATGAAACCCATTGCCTGCTCACTAATACTGTTGCTAAGCTGTGTGTCAACAGCCATGACACAGCCGCAGGGTTTTCCCGAACCGCTTTCGGCCCGTACAGCTAGCTATGCCATCAATTTGGTATTGGATACCGAAAACCAGCAGGTGTCCGCACAGCAACGCCTTACTTTTCACAACCCCTCAGCGGATACGATTTGGTCTTTGCCATTTCATATGTACTACAATGCTTTTCAAAGCAACAAGACTACCTTTTGGCAAGGCACTAGTCGGGTGCCTCGTACCATTAGCAATGAAGATGTAGAAAACTGCAACTGGGGGTGGATCAATGTAACCCATGTCACGGACGAAGCAGGAAATGACCTGAGCTCACAACTCCGCTATATTCAACCGGATGATGGCAATCCTTACGATCACAGTGTATTGGAAGTTCGCCTGGCTGAGCCGATTCTTCCCTATGCAACAGCCCACTTCGATATGGAATGGGATGCACAGATTCCCCCATTGGTCATTCGTACAGGCGTGAGCCGTGATTTTTATTTCATGGCACAGTGGTTTCCCAAACTCGGTGTTTACGAGCCAGCCGGCACCCGTTTTGCCACAAGCGGACAATGGAATTGCCATCAATATCATGCTAATACAGAATATTACGGAGAGTTTGGCTTGTATGAGGTGTCTATGGATGTACCTAGCAATTACGTTCTTGGGGCTAGTGGGTTTTTAGTCGGGAAAGAAGAAAAAAGTGACCGAACGATCTATCAATATAGGGCGGAAGATGTCATTGACTTTACTTGGACGGCCAGCCCCGGTTTTGTAGAAGTGATGGACGAGTGGGAAGGGGTACAGATCCGTCTTTTGATCATGCCTGAACATCTTGTCAACAAAGATCGCTTCCTAACAGCTGCGAAGCACACCTTGGGTTTTTATGCCGACTATATTGAAAAGTATCCCTACTCAACACTGACGATAGTAAGTCCGCCCTTTCACGGAATGCGGGCAGGTGCCATGGAGTACCCCACCTTAATTACCTCGCCAACCTTGTATGGCTTTCCCAAAGGGGTTCGAACAACAGAAACCCTTGTGATCCACGAACTAACACACCAGTATTTTATGCAGATGCTGGCTACCAATGAGCAAGAAGAGCCTTGGATGGATGAAGGCTTCACTTCTTATTTTGAGGCCAAGATACTGGACCGGTATTATCCTGATGGAACGGTAGCCATTGACGCCTTAGGGGTTCATGTTGGTTCGGAAGAGCTTCGTCGCGGCCGCTTCCTCAATGCCGATAATATTTCTGTCGGACCACTTAGTGATTTTGGCTGGCACTTTCGCCACGGCAGCTACTCGCAAATCGTATACGGCAAGTCTGCTGTATTACTAAGCACACTGGAGGGGCTTGTAGGAGAACAGACTATGCAAGCGATTATACAAGCCTATTTTCAGCGCTGGAAGTTTAAACACCCCGGTCGTCAAGACTTCATCGATGTAGTTAACGAAGTGGTGGTTAATCGTCATGGAGAAGCTTTTGGACCAGACCTCAATTGGTTTTTCGATCAGGGGATCTATGGCACTGAGGCCTGTGATTACTCCATCGGAGGAATAGAAAATACAAAGATTACTGCGCCGCTCGGTTTTGTAGATAATGTGGAAGAATGCGAGGGGTTTCCCCGAGAGCAAGGCGAACACGTTTACCAATCAAGAGTAATTGTATTCCGCCTGGGAGGCTTTCGCTTGCCACAGGAAGTTCGGATCGTCTTTGACGATGGAGAGGAAGTTATCGAGACCTGGGATGGGCAGGGGAGGAGCCATGAGTTTGCTTATACCGGCACGCGGAAGGTCGTTGGTGCCGAGATTGACCCGGCTGGCAAAATCCCCCTGGACAAAAACCTGATCAATAATAGCTACGTGTTGGAAAATCAATCGCCTGGGATTCTGCGCTACTTTACGGGTTTTATTAGCTGGTTGCAGCACAGTATGTTGAGCGCAAGTATGCTCATATAAAGGGATCCTTTTGCGGAGTTAATTGATGAAGCATGCAAAACCCCGAACAGGGGTTATATAAGTTGATTATTCTTGTGGAAGGTGTGGCGTGTAACCCCCTGGCATTGAACCATTAAACCATCGAAAGATGCCCATTTTTACAGCTTGGCGTAACGGATTGCAGAAATGCTGGACTTACCGGAAAGTGTGGCTTTGGTGGTACCTGCTTAGCCTGGTACTTGCGGTGGCGGTTGCCTGGCCTTTGCGCAATTGGTTGGAACAGCGGATGGGGCACTCCTTGATGGTGGAGGATATGCTTCAAGGCCTCGACTATACATTGCTCAACGATTTCAATAATGCTTATGGCTCAGGTGCGGGCATGATACTCGACCAATCCCTGGTGGTGCTGGCGATCTTTGTGCTTTTGGTGGCTTTTCTGATGGGAGGTTTGTTGGCAAGCTTTCAGTCTTTTCCCGACCGCTATGATCGGTCCTTATTCTGGGGAAATAGCGGTAAATACTGGGGGCGGATGCTTCGCTTGTGTGCTTACTTCCTTTTGATCCAGGGCGTTGTGTTGGCTATATTCCTAGCGATTTTCCTTTTCTTAACCGATGGCTTATCCGCGAGCCGAATGGGAAGCGAAGTTGTCGTGGTAAAAAGCTTCCGCTGGCTAGGGCCTATTTACCTGCTGGTAGCGGCGTTGGTAAAGCTATGGCATGACTATGCTAAGATCGAATTAGTTCACCAGGACGCGACCCGTCTTTACCGACCAATGAGAGCTGCGCTTCGCATCTTATTTCGGTCGTTTGGTCAAGTTGCCGGGCTTTTTGCGATTAATATACTGCTCTTGTTAATCGTTTTCATCGGCTATTGGCAAGTAACTCAGCTAGTTCCTACGCTTACTTCCTTGAATATTTATCTAACGTTCTTCTTGGCCCAGGCCTTCATTATTTATCGCATTGGATGGCGAATATTGCATTTGGGCTCTGCGCACTCCCTTCACGCTGCGATCAATCGTTGATCTCTTCCGCTACGGATCGGTTCCCGCTAAACGGCTAAAAACGGATTTTTTCCGTTTTTAGCCGGAATCGCTAGTGTTTTTTTGTCGTTTTTCTTCCTTGGTCCAATAGCTAAAAAAAGCGGACATAATGGCTAAATGCCTAACTATCAATAAGAAAAAAGACTTATGTGTAATAAGTTTTTTTCAGGCACAAAATCTGAATAGTATATAGTAGACAGACACTAAAGAGGTTGGAGAACAAGCACAAGACCATCCAATTGACAACAAATTATAATCGAGGAAAGAGAGGATTTTTTTCTCCTTCTAGATAGGAGCATAATTTGAAATCAGCGACGACCTTTCGCCTACTTGAGTTCCTTTCCAATGGAAAGGGCCGCTAATCGCCTTATCGAGCCTTTAGCTGATTTCACACATACCATGAGAAAACAGGAGCCAACCTCAACCCAATTCCACTCGGAAAGGGATTTCGCGTGTATTTAATTTGATTTTGAGAGTGCAGTGGCACTTCCGGGCTTAATGGATTTCGAGCCGGAAGTGGCCCTGTGCAGTATTTGAGTTGACTTAATTGAACAGACGCGTATGATCCTTAATAGGTTTCACGACATGCGCCAATTAGCAGCTAGCCTACAAAAGGAATTACACCATCTGGAGGAGTACGGCTATGGTGATTCAGTCAATGACTGGGTGACAGCAATGCTTCGCGAAAGATGTGCCGGAACTCCAGTAAGGGCTTACTATATGGCCAAAACGGCCGAATGGTTATTGCCATTCGCGGCCCCCTGGCGTAGACTGTGTATTCAGACGGCGGCAGGTAAGAAATTGTTACAGGTACAGCTTCCTTTGATCTTCGAAGGGGTGATTACCATTCAATATCTGCACAACCAGATTCTCGACCGCAAATCGGGCGTCACGAGCCCAGCGCGGATTAACCACAACCTTCTGGCGGCCAATCTGCTAAAGGAGCAACTCTATCGTTACATCGATGGAGAATGCCCTGGCTGGGCAAAGAAGAAGGTTGAAAAACAAGTACGGAGAATCTTTGAATTGGTTGACCTCGGCCAGCAAATTGAACAGCAATGGAATACGGTGAGTGCTTTCTACCGGACCGATATTCGACCTGCTGAGGCCATTCCGCTAGCTATCCGCGAGTCGATTGATTGGTCGGGGGCGGATGAATTCATGCAGAAGCTGAGGCACGACCTACCGCGTAATGCGCAGGAACACCTCGATATTTATTTCCATCGGATATACTTGACTTGTGCAGCCCTTTTTGTAGAGGGCACTAACTTACTGATACAACTATTGGGGCTTCCCGCCAGAAAAACAATGGCCATTCGGCAATTCAGCCTATGCTACGGGTTGATGAGACAGCTGGTGAACGACAATGCTGACTGGCTGCCAAGCAAATTGGCCTTGAAGACGAAAGCAAAGGCCGCTGATGATGCCTTCAGCGACCTTCGAAAAGGGACCCTTACCCTTCCTCTTTTATTCCTTCTTGCTGAGCAGGAAAAAGGAATTACGCACCACTTGGCGGTAGGTACCATGAATTGGTCTACGGCCTTTGAAGAACCGGTCTTCGAAGAGATGTTGCAAAGCACTGCTTTGTACAAATCGATCCAGAATGCCCGAATTCTTGGTGAACTAGCTATCGCTCACCTGCCGCTGGATCAACGTGCGCCAGCACACTTAGCAGATTCCTGTGAGATTGTGCATTGGAATAAGTTTTTGGCGCCTTGCTTGCGACACCCTGCTTATGCTACTTACCGCAAGAGTTCCTACTGTCGGCGCACACGCCGATTGATCAAAGCCCTTCGCCAACAGCGATTGGTGACGGAGGCTAGCTCGAAGCAATCATTCGTAGGGTGGAAACCTTGGCCTGAACCGGTGTTTCCAGAAGCCGCTAGGCGGGCAAAACACTTGGTCTTGCAAGCTTCCAACCAGTGAATCTGCTGAAAATGTGACGACTAGGTCGAAAAATGCAAGTCAAATGCAGGAAAAGCCACTGATCCTTTGTAGTTTTATACGTTGCTCGAAAAATGTGCAAATAGCACCTCTTTCATCGAGCAGGTATTTCCGCCCTAAGGCGCAATCCGTCGCGATAGAAGTACACTGGGATAACACAATTAGACGGTTTCGACTTTTTGGGCAGAAACATGCTGTAGAGACTACAAACGGACAGACATGACGCAAGCCCCCATCGTTCGGCAGGAGCAACTCGCTCCCCGGGAGATCATCGCGTATCCCCGGGTGGATGACTTTTATAATATGCTCCAGTTTCGGCTTAATATGACCGTAGCCGACTTTACGCTGCAAAATAAGTTCACGATCTTCATCAACGCGCTTCCTCGGCGCAAGACCACCTTCATCGATCGCTATGCCAATGTAGACCTCATATATGCCGGTATTGCTCGTCAACGGGCACTGCTGGAAGGAGAGGATGATTACCAGAAACGCGATCTGGATAAAGCTTGGAATTTTCTGGATGTTGCCCACTTGGATAGCGATACAGCTATTGTAAGCTCGCAGCTTTACCGGGCGTTTAGTAGTGGTAGTTACCGCCTTGAAGATATTCCAAAAGTAGGGATGGGAACCCTGAAACAATATTTCCAGTCGATCCTTGATCCAGATAATGCGACCCGTGAACCCACATCCCGGCAGATTGCAGAATTCAATATTCTCAATTACCATTTTGATGTTCAAAAGGATCACTTTTTCTCTATTCCTCTAGTACTGTTTGGTGAGATTGACGGCATCCTGCACTTTGTGTATAAAGATGAAGATGCCAGGAATGTAAAACCACGCTCGCTGGGTAACCTGATTCGCGTGGCGAGTGCGATGTATGAAACCCAAATTCTGGAATGGGACTTGGTAGGGCGAAACCCAGAAAAAACCAAGGCGGTTCTGCAACCGCTCGATAGTAGTTTCTACGAGCATGTGAATCGAAACCCGATCTTGCGACAGTTAGGGTTTCAGCGCTATTACCAGAAGTACCTCGGGTTTTACCAGTCGCGTATTCGTTTCAATGATGATGTCATCCACTCGAAGGTTTATCGCCCTTATTTGAAGACGGCCATCATCTCCATTATGATCGATTCTTATGCGCATAATGTAAGTGCGCATAGCCTGGTGGCCTTGAACTGGTGGTTTAAGCAACGAGCCGAAAACTTGCGCGGCCGCGTTAAAGAGCACCGACAGGATGTAGCGGAAGTAACTGATGTCATCCAAACGCATATTCCTGAAGGTTTTGAGCAGGATCGGCTTATGGAGTTAATCACTCCTTGGGTCCGCGGCTTGTTTGTGAAGAATGTTGATCCCCAGTATGATGTGGTTAATTTCCCTGGCCCATTAGCCCGGGAAGTACAACCACTATTGAAGTTTCTGATGCAGAAAGGGGCGTTCTGGAGTGGAATTGCCCGCGACAACCACTTTGGTGGCGACTCATCGTCGCTCTTTGAAGTACTGTGGCAGAACTTCATCAACAACCCGCTATATCTGGGCACTATTGCCAAATCGGAAGATATCCATCGCTTAACGATACGTGTTTTCTTGTATGAACCAATGTCGGAAGCATCGATCGATGAAGAAAAGCCTTGTCATCGGTTTAAAAAACCACTGGTCGAAGGGCCGTTTGTAGTCATTGATTTAAAGAATCAACGCCCTGAATTTAAATGGGATGAGGATGGTCGCGATTACTATGCGTTGGCTAATGGTGACCGCTTGTACAATGATGAGCACCCCGAATTTGAGGAGCTAAGTGATTTCGTTCAACCCGGCGAACAATACCTGGCCATCAAGCAAATATTGAATGACCATCGTTTGTTCTTCCCTGGAGAGGTAGTTGGACGACACGCTTTCTTTACACTCATTGAAAACGAGATTCGCAACGTCAAGCACTATAAAGGAGAGGCTTTGCGGCAGATCCAGGAAAATGGCCTTGAGTTGTGTATTAGTTTGCAAGAGGCTCCGGTTCGGATGGAAATGCAGGGAGAAAAAGCCTTGTGCCGAGTCGGGATTTGGATAAATACACCAACGCCGCTCATCCTGAAAGATGGCAACCTCTTGTTGCGGAGGAAATACGCGGCTATTCGTGAAGGTATCATGGACCCGGAAACATTTTCGCCTCACCTTGGAGGCGGTTTTCAGGATAAGATCTGTGCAGGAATGTTGTTCAATAATCGCTTCATTTCAGTACAGAATGGTGATATGAATGAACTGCGTGATCAATCGGATGATACCGAACGGGATAATATGTTCTATCCTTGGATAACGCCTGCTACCAGCTCGGTTGAAGCACCTCATGATGATATTGAGTTCGACCACCTGGCTTATGATCACTGGGACCAATTCGTTTCCTGTTATGATCATACCGAAGGTTATTTGAAGAAATATTTTTACCTGTGGAAGGCCGCCGATATCCGCTGGATTCGCAGTTTGGAAGACGCCGAATTCGTTTGGGATAACCTGGCTAGATTTCGCTTCGTAGATATTAGCGGCTTGAAGGATTATCGGACAGCTTTGTTTGACCGTGTTCGGTCGCAAGGTGTATTGCGCATTGTAGAAGGAGATTTTGACCAGTCCAAACTTGGTGACGCTACAGTAAATCAGGCTTACCAACTATGGCTGAAGAGCTGGATCGGGAAACAGCCGATCAATATGCAACTTCGCATCGATCAAGCAGTAATCGGAGAATTCCGTTATGAGCCGGGTATGAAGAACCCATTGGTTTATGTGCCCGAATGGGAGTTGGCAACCAGTAAACCTGCCTTGCCAAAAGCATTGTCTTTACACCTGGATTTGGCGCATGGTGGCGACTCACTGAACCCACAATTGTTGCGATATCGAAACCACGGGGTATACAAGAAGTATTTCCAGGGAAGCCTGGTACCGGGAGAACCACTTTCCGATAAGGCTAATGCCCGTATGGCGGAATTATTTGAGGTGCTAATGACTAAGGTTACCATTTTTGATAGCCGGATTCATCACCGAATCAAAAATGAAGACCGGAGGCAGACCTTTGAACAGAGCCTGTTCCTGCAAATTCGAGATGAGACGAATAGCGGCGACCTGGAAAATGGAAATTGGTTGAGCGAGTGGGAGAGAGAAAAGGAAGTCATCTTGCGGAATACGCATTTCCTGGTGCTTCATTTGTCTTTCATTGAGAAGGTACTTTTATCGAAGTACGGCGATCATCCCGAATACGCTGATGAAAATATCGGCCTCTTTATTCAGGAAGAAATTTTGCCTTATATCCAGCATGGCGGCGAAATTCGCGACAATTTTATGTTGGTTATTACAACCGGGCGCGGACGAACCAAGTGGTGGAGCCGACTCCAAGATAGTAGCCGTTATCGCGGCTTCCAGCGATTTACTTTATTCCGGCCTGTTGAATCGATTATTTCGGCAATAGAAGACGCGATTAACCGCAAAGATGATCTGGAGCTGAAATACAACTTGGTTAAGGTGATGTTTGGATCCTGATGCCTCAATAGGCTCTTGGTAGGCAAGTTGTTATTAGATAGCTTTCCTTTAGAGCCACGCAATAGGTTGACCTGAGACCTTAGAAGACAATTTAGAAAGAAGTTTATCCCTATGGCAAGAACAATGATCATTCTGTGGTCGTGGAAGGCTAGTGCTTTGGGTGAAGGTGAATGGCAAGTAGCTGGAACCAAGTACGCAGCCGATCGTATTGTATGTCGAGATTGGCCCGCAGGAGACCGCAACCTGGAACGGCTCGTGGCCTTGTCTGCGGCCTATGAAAATCGTGGAGAAGTGATGATTTTCATGCACCGTCATCACGGTTATCATCAGCAACATGTTGAGACATTGAGTGCTGCGAGTACTTCGCAGGCTTCGAATTATTTCTTGTTTGGAGAAGGCAGTGATTCTATTTACCTGACCCATGACGTTAGGGGGCTTTTGGGCACTAGCGGTACGTTTAGTGCAACGGTCAACATGGGAGAGAGCGTGCAGGTAGCAGTGACGGCTGTTGCAGATGCTGACCGACGAGAGATAAAGGCGACGCACTTCGACTATGTATGGCAGTTGTATCAATATGCACTTAGGACACGCATCTTTGAATTGCGGGAAGACCTATTCAGCGAAATGCACGAAATTCTTCCTAGAACAGTACTTGAACCAGGAGAATTTTACCAATATTTACGGAATGAAGGTCATCAGTTGATCTTGTGGCGATTATTGAGTTTTGTTGGCCGATTGAGAAAAGGCTCCGGCTTAGCTCAACAATTGCGGCAGGCTGAACGGCAAAATGGCCGAAATTTGAGCTTTGACGATTGTGGGATTCGCCTACAGATGGCCTATGGGCCGACAGCTGCTGATGCCTATACAGACCTGTCGATCAACATTCGCCAAAATTTGTTGGCTAAGGGAGCATCCGTGAACCTTTTAGATTTGAGGTCGCAATTTGATGTACTCCTGGAACAGATACCCGGTACAACCTATCATTAATGAAATTAATCCTAGGGATCAAAGGTGGCCGCCCATGGCCGCCAGTACTTGGCGAGCACTTGTCCCGGATGGGCGCTGAGCTTCGTTGGGTAGACCCCATGGAAGAAAATTGGACGGAGGAACTATCTTCTGCTCATGCACTAGCCTTGTTTGTACCGATCTGGGGAAAAAGCAGTTTCCTCGCAGTAGAGCAATTATGGGCGCAATTCCTATTGCGCAAAGCAACAAACTGTGCGCTCTTACTCGTTGGCTATCAAGCCAGTCAGGCCTCGAACTACCTTGATCTTTTACAGCTGCCTTCTTATAATGAAGACTGGTTGGACAACATGCAACCCGTTGCTTTGAGCGAATTGCCTCCTTTGCAAGGAGTAGATGTCGCTGAGAAACTGAAGCGCTTCTTTGCCGGGCACGGTCAGGATAGTGTAGTTGCAGTACTTTCAAGGCTGCGATTGATTGCCCAAATGGCTCAGCGAGAAGTTGTGCAAATGGGAACGCCTTACGAAGAAGCCTATCAAGAATTACTCCGGCCATCCGATTTGCCGCGAAAATGGGCAGAGTGGCGGAATCGCTGGGTCAATTACTACCCCTTATTTCGTTATACACCTTTTGCGTTAGTGATGGAACAGATTGCCCGGAAATTGGGGAGCCTGGAGTCGTGGATGAGTGGTGGCGGTAGGGAGGCTGATCCCCTGGTAAATGGGCAGGTGTTGGAAGTGCTTAATTTTGTACGTGAACAATTATCTCAGATAGAGCAGGACTATGTCCTCCAAGAATTATCATATTCTCATCGTTGATGATGACACGGAGTTTCATCAACACATTCGGTATGCTTTTCGTCGCCAGTTCGTCTTTTCAGGGGCGGTAGGCGGTGATCAGCTATTCCGGAAATTAGAGGAAGACCAAACATTTGACTTGGTCTTGCTGGATTTGGTATTTGAC
>SPJK01009135.1_pt1 | contig 14646 bp, 14 predicted proteins | sample 3741771 | NCBI WGS metagenome assembly SPJK01 (sample SAMN10925997, study PRJNA522277) | cold seep metagenome | isolation source: Elba SIP-enriched marine methane seep metagenome, extraction at timepoint T2 | place: Italy: coast of Elba, Mediterranean Sea | reverse complement strand
GTCAAAGCCGCAACCATCATGACTGTGACGCTGACCTGCGATCACCGCGTGATTGGCGGCGCCGAGGGTGCACGCTGGCTGCAGGCCTTCAAACGCTATGTCGAAACCCCAGAGAGCATGCTGCTCTAAGGTGGATCATGGTGAGCCTGGTCGATCTTGCCCGCTATTATGAGGCTAACGGCTTGTATCGCCGTGAACGTCGTCGGTTTCGACGACGCCTGCTGAGCCTTTGGAAGCGCGTCCCTGACGTCCGCTCCCTGCGCCCCGAGGCACGTCACGAAGTGTTTGGGGGTCGCACCGGATTCCTTGATCGCGTGCAAGGCGTGTTCGGGTATTTCTTTGGCGGTGGCTGGGTGTACGGCCTCGTAGAGAATGCCAGCTTCCGGGCACATGCTGCGGGCTATACAGCCTATCAGAATACAGCAGCGTCTGATCCGCTCTCGCCGTTGCCTTATCGCGCAGGACGGAAGCTCGCGGGGGTTAAGACCGGCGAAGTTCATGTGCCTGCAGATCCACAGCCAGGATTGCCAGCGGATGGCTACTTGAATGTACAACTTGCGCGAGACGTATTGAACAATCCGCCGACCTATCCGCGGCTCGATCCAGGCGCATTGCCAGCATTCAGCTATCTGCGCTCGATCGACCAATTTTCCCACCTGCACGATCTGCAATTGCGGCAACGCGACGAGCGCGTGTGGGCGGGTGATCTTGATCGCGAGAGTGACGAATTCGATCAACTGACACGGGCAGCAAATGGTGCCTTGTTGAATGCGCTTAAAGCCGGGGACTGGGACAGTTATCGTGACGAATGGCGCGCCGCCAAGTCAGAGCTCGACAAAGCCCTTTGGGAAGAAATGGGAAGCTTGTTGGCCTATGAACGCTGTGTCGCAGATTTTGCGATCTTCTTCTTGAGCCTGCCGGGTTGGTCTGACCGGGAAATGGCACCCTTGCTGGTGCCGCCTCCCGAACGCATGACGCTGGCCGGTTTACGCCCTGTGGATGCACCATTCAACGAGCTACCCAAAGGCGAACGCAAAGCGGCACGCAACGTCGTCAAAGCGTGCTGCTCTAAAGCCCAAACAATCCGGCGTGATGCCGAACGACAGTATCAAACTTAGGATCTCTACCGCCATGTCTGACATTGACCTTATTGTAATCGGCTCCGGCCCAGGCGGCTATGTCGCCGCAATCCGCGCCAGCCAGCTCGGCATGAAGACCGCGATTGTGGAGCGCGAGAATCTTGGCGGCATCTGCCTCAACTGGGGCTGTATCCCGACCAAGGCGCTGCTGCGTTCGGCCGAAGTTCTGCATCTCGCCAAGAATGCCGCGGCCTATGGCCTGAAAATCGACAAGGCGGACTTCGACCTCGAAGGCGTGGTCAAGCGCTCGCGCGGGGTTGCAGCGCAGCTCTCTGGCGGCGTGAAACACCTGATGAAGAAGAACAAGATCACGGTGATCGAAGGCGAAGCGCGCCTCGAAAAGGGCGCTGAAGCTCCCATCGTGATCGTCAAGGACGCCAAGGGCGCCGACAAGACCTACAAGGCCAAGCATGTCCTGCTCGCCACCGGCGCCCGCGCCCGGGCGATCCCGCACGCCGGCCTCGAACCGGATGGCAAACTGGTCTGGACCTATCGCGAAGCCATGGTGCCGGACATCACTCCGAAACGCCTGCTGGTCATCGGCTCCGGCGCCATCGGGATCGAGTTTGCGAGCTTCTATAATGAGCTCGGCTCCGAAGTGACGGTGGTTGAAGCGGTCGACCGCATCTTGCCCGCAGAAGACAAGGAAATTGCCGCCTTCGCGCATAAATCCTTTGAAAAGCAAGGCATGACGATCAAGACCGCGGCCCAGGTCAAAGGCCTCAAAAAGGGCAAGGACTCGGTCACGGCGGAAGTCTCTGTCGGCGGTAAGACCGAGAAGATCGAAGTCGACCGGGTCATCCTGGCCATCGGCATTGTCGCTAATTCAGAAGGCATGGGGCTCGAAAAGCTCGGCGTCAAACTCGACCGCACGCATGTCGTGGTCGATGGTTTCGGGCGCACGGGCGTGAAAGGTCTGTACGCGATTGGCGACCTGACCGGCGGCCCCTGGCTCGCGCACAAGGCCAGCCATGAAGGCGTCATCTGTGTCGAGAAAATTGCTGGTGAGATCGACGAGGCCCACCCGTTCGACAATTGGAACGTGCCCGGCTGTACCTATTCGCATCCACAAGTCGCAAGCGTCGGCCTGACCGAGGAAGAAGCCAAGAAAACCGGCAAGAAACTGAATGTCGGGAAGTTCCCTTTCATCGGCAATGGCAAGGCGATTGCGCTTGGCGAGCCGGAAGGCTTGGTCAAAACCATCTTTGATGCCGAGACCGGCGAACTGCTGGGCGCGCATATGGTTGGCGCTGAGGTGACGGAACTGATCCAGGGCTATGTGATTGCCCGGGAAGGTGAGCTCACCGAAGAAGACCTGATGCACACCATCTTCCCGCACCCGACTCTGTCCGAGATGATGCACGAAGCCGTGCTCGCCTCTGAAGGCCGGGCGATGCATATCTAGGCGTCAGGCGTCGAGCCAGGCCACCAGCAGCTTCTGTTTCTCCGCCAGATCCTGGAGCGCGGCCTCGGGGCTTCGTTCCAGTAATTGCACGCGGTCGCCTGGCCGTATCTGGCCGAGCAGGTGGCGATCACAGCGGGCTATGCTGGCAATGCGGGGATAGCCACCGGTGGTTTGCGCGTCGCAGAGCAGAATAACCGGCGTCCCTGACGGCGGACATTGCACCGTGCCCGGGAAGACCGGGGCGCTTTTCATTTTGCCATCGCTGTTCGGTGTCACCGTATGTCCGGTCAGACCGATGCCCATCCGGGTGGCCTGTCGGTCGGCCATGAACGTTTCCATAAACAGCGTTTCGCGATCCGCTCGGCTGAGTGTGTGGGTCTCGGCCGAAGCACAGGCGCGCAGGGCGATCGCGGATGAAAAGACGGGCCGATGAGTCGGTGGGGTCTCGAGGGTCTGCTGAAAGTTCGCATCCCCCTTCGGTGCCACCCGGTCACCCGCCTGCAACGCACGCCCATCCAGACCGCCAAATCCGGCCGGCAGATAAGTCGAACTTGAGCCGAATGCCTCGGTCGCCGCGAATCCGGAACGGATCGCGAGATACGTGCGCATGCCGTGGCGTAGAGGCGCGATCTCGATGCTGTCCCCGGGGCTGAGGTGCAGGCTTGTATGTGCAGAGGCTGTCTCGCCGGAGATGGTGATCAGGTCACAGGCGCCCGCTACGGCGATCGTGCACGCTGCCGTGACCTCTGCTACAAATCCGCCATAGGTGATTTCAAGGACGGTTTCCGTCGCCGCATTGCCCACCAGCCGATTGGCGAGCGCCTGTGACAGCGTGTCAGCCGCGCCGGAATAAGGGATGCCGTAATGACGATACCCAAGTCGCGGGGCGCCTTGCAGTGTGGTCTGCAGACCGGGTTTGGTGACCACCAGCATCTAGAGCACCCTGAATTGGACGCGTTGGCCAGGCGTCAGCAGGAAGGGCGCATCACGCTCGGCTCGAAACAGCTCTGCATCGGTGCGCCCGATCAGTGGCCAGCCGCCAGGCCCATCAAGGGCATAGATGCCGGTGAAGGCAGCGCTAATGCCCACCGAGCCAGCCGGCACGCGTGGTCGCGGTGAGGCGAGGCGCGGAATGCTGAAGCCTTCCGGCAGACCGGAAATGTAGGAAAAGCCCGGGGTGAAGCCGATCATTTCGACCGTGTGGACAGCCCCGGTGTGCGCCGCGATGAAGGCGTCGATCGACAGGCTCAGGGCGGCGCAAACCTGCTCCAGGTCAGGGCCATGTTCGCCGCCATATCGGATTGCGATTTCAACTGGCGAGGCTTTGCTTCGCGAATGCTCATCTGTCGGACGCGTGTTCTGCAGCGCCGCCCGCACAAGCTCGATCTCAGCCGGGTCAAACTTGACCGCAACCCGGTCCAGACCGGCAACCACATCTTCGGCTCCTGGCGTTTGGTGTAATGCGTTTGCCAATGCTTGTGCCTCAGCCGGGGACCCTGCTGCGAGTTCAAACACATCATCGGCGACGCGAATGGGGGTCAGGCGGGCGGGCATATCGCCACCTCTTGCGCCTCCAGCGCGGCGCGAATGGCTTGCGCGGCTGCGAATGCGCCGGGCGTGTCGCCGTGCACGCAGAGCGACTGTACAGGTAGCGCAATCGTCTCGCCATCATGCGTCGTGACTTGCTGTTTCAGAGCGATCTCGGTCGCCTGCGCGACCTGTTGCGCAGGGTCATGGAAGACGGCGCCATCAAGACGGCGATCCCGCAATTGCCGGTCTGGCTCATAGGCGCGGTCGGCGAAGCCTTCAGCGATGAAAGGAATACCGTTCGCGGTCGCTGCGCGTTCGAGTTGCGAGGCGGGTGGTCCGACAAGGCGTGCCTCCGGGATTGTGCTTTGCAACACATTGCAGATGCTCGCTGCCAATCCCGCGTCCAGCGCCGCCATATTGTACAGCGCGCCATGGGGCTTGAGGTGCGAGAGCGCGATGCCGATCTCGTCGGCAAGCTGTTGCAAAACCAGAACTTGCTGGCTCAGAGAAGATTCCAGCTCTGCGCCGGACAAGGATGACTTGGTTCGCCCGAAATTCTCTCGATCGGGAAAAGACGGGTGCGCCCCCGCGAAGACGCCGCTCTCCTTGGCGCGCTGCAGCGCCGTTCTCATCGATGCTTCATCACCGGCATGCCCGCCGCAGGCGATATTGCAGCTTGTGACGACCGACATCAGCTCAGCGTCGAAGGCGCAGCCTTCGCCGAGATCGGCGTTAAGGTCGATCTGCCGGGTCATGCCATGATACCCGCCGCGCGCAGGATCGAACGCAATCCGAGCCCCAGCGTAATCAAGACGATGGCGCTGCCCGCCAGGTTTGCTGCCAGCGTATTTGCATGCGCGCCGAGCAAGGACTTGCGGTTCATCACATAGAGCAGGAACGCAGCCATGATCGGCAGCAACAAGCCATTGGCATATTGAGCGATGAGAATCATTTCGACCGGGCGAATGCCGGTCAGACTGATCGCGGCGCCGACGATGACCACGAACAAAGCGGTCCCTCGGAACAAGGTGGATTTTCGATCCTCGTCGCCGCCAATGATCTCGCTCAAAGCAAACGCGGTCGCCATCGGGGCGGTGATGGCGGATGTGAGCCCCGCCGCGAACAGGCCGATGCCGATCAAATAGCGCGCCGCCTCGCCAAAGGCCGGTTCAATCGCGCGCGCCATGTCTGCGGCATTGCTGACCTCGAGGCCGGTCTTGAACAATGTGGTGGCTGCGGTTGAGAGAATGAAGATTGAAACCAGTCCGCCGAGACCGATCGAGATCGCCGATTCCTTGCGCGCTTCGCCGGTCGCTTCGGCGCCCGGCCATTTCTTGCGCGAGGCCGCGGCGTGCAGGAACAGGTTGTAAGGCACGATCGTGGTGCCGATCAGTGCAATCGCGGTCAGTGTGCCGCCATCGGGAATGCGCGGCCACAAGCCACCCAGCAAGGCACCAAGGTCAGGCCGGGTGAAGATGACGCTGAAAATGAAGGCCGCGCTCATGATCAGGACGAGGCCGACCAACAGCTTTTCGAGCATTTGGTAGCGCCCGATTATCAGCGCGACACCAGCGATCAACGCGAGCAGAAGGACCATGGTGTTCTGTCCGGGCGAAGCATCGCCCAAGAGCGCCTGCATGCCGAGGGCGCCGCCAGCCAGATTGCCGCCTTCATAGGCGCAATTGCCAATCAACAAAGCGGCGAAGACCAGGCCACCTGCTGCCCATTTCACAGCAGGAGATGGCGCGCTCTGCATCAAGGCTTCGCCGAGGCCCAGTTCCGCGCCGGCACCGAGGCGCGCCGCCATATCCTGCAGGATAATCGTCGAGATGGTGGCGAAGACCAGCGCCCAGATCAGGGCAAACCCGAAATTCGCGCCGGCCAGGGTGCAGGCGGTGACGGTGCCTGGGCCGATAAAGGCGGCAGCGACAAGGACGCCAGGACCGAAATTCAGTTTCATTCGGCGGCTCCTGTGTCCGAGATACCGCGCTTCGTGGTCAGATAGGTGGCAAAACTCGCGAGCCAGTGGCTGCCGGAATAATGCTCGTCAGAGACCGCGGCGATCCCGGCATCGCGATGGACCTGATGGGCCGCCATCAAGGATGGGATGCGCGGGTCCTCGACGGGCAGGGCGCTGGCAATGCCTTCCAGGGCCCAGGCGCGCGAAAGATTGACGCCGTCCAGATGCACGAGCTTGCCGTCCGAGGCATCGAGCACGATGCCGGGTGCGAGCCAGTCTGCGCTGCCATCAATCGGGATCTGTGGCAGGAAATATCCGAGCCAGACAACAAAATCCTGCTCTGACATGACCCGGCGCATCAAGTCGGCTTCCATCAGGCATGGCGACAGGAAGTCCTCGCCAGATGGCTCATAGGCCAGGGGACAATTGACGTCCCCCTGGTGAAACTTGAGCGAGATCTGCACCAGGTCATTGGCAAGATCTTCGTTGCCCACCGTGCGGGCGTAATCGAGCATCAAGCCGAACGCGAAGGCGGTTTGATTATGTGTGCCGAGGCGCACCGGGTAGGACAGTTTGGGCAGCCAGGCGCGGACTTTCTCGACAATTGCATCCTCGAGCGGGCGCAGGGTCTCGCGCCATTCGGCCAGTTGCGGATCGTCGCTTTCCTCAAGCTCGGCCACCAGCTGCAGATACCAGGCAATGCCATAAGGACGCTCGAACGAGCCGCGGCCTTCGGTCTGATAGTAAGCAAGCTCTCCGGCCATGTTCTCGGCGGTGAAGCTCTCTGACAATGCGGCGCGGATTTCGTCTGCGTAAACACTGTCAGGCTGTGTCGTGAGCAGCCGCGTCAGCAGCCAGTGACCGTGCACAGAAGAGTGCCAGTCAAAACAGCCATAGAAGGCCGGTGTCAGCTCTCGTGGCGGACGGGCATCCTGATCTGACTGCAATACATGGCTGATCTTGTTGGGATATTCGCGGTGAACGCAGTCGAGGGCCAGGATCGCAAACCGGTCTTCGGTGGTCACCGGCGCGGGGCGCTCAGTCATTTCGGAAACATCTGTCATCGGCTCGGGCTCCATTGTCTGCGGATTGGAACACGCCGCCACAGCCAAGCCGATCAGGCCCCACAAGGAATACTTCATGCCCATCTCCATTCTAGCGCGGCGGCCTCACCTAATCGGCAGCCGCCAAGGAGTGCAAGAGCCGGAGAATAATCGTCTCCCCGGGTCATGCTTGACATCAGCGGTTCGAAAATCTGTCATGAGTGAAGCGAGGAGGGCCAGACCATGGGCATATCGAGACGACGCGTTTTGCAAGTCGGGGCAGGGCTGGGAGTCGCGGCTGCTATCCCGGTGGGCCAGCACGTGGCCTGGGGCATGCGCGACTTTGAACGTGACGGTTACACGCCTGACTATCCTGAGGCACCCGCCGGAGAAGAGTCCTGGATGAACTGGGCCGGGGCGCAACGCGCCACGCCGATGCAACTCGCGTCACCTCAATCTGAAGCCGACCTCGCCGCCTTCATTCAGGCAACGCCGCACCGCATCCGCCCGCGGGGCAGCGGCCATTCCTTCACAGGTCTGGTGCCCAGCGAAGGCGTCATTCTGGATGTCAGCTACCTGTCCGGGCTACAGGCCTACGACCCGGACACAGGGATCGCGACATTCGGCGCCGGCACGACCCTGTTCCAGACAGCGGCCAAGCTCCAGGAACTCGGGCGGGCCTTTCCCAACTTGCCGGACATTGTCGATCAGACGCTCGCCGGGTCCTTTTCTACCGCCACGCATGGCACCGGCGAAACGCTGAAAGCGCTGCACGACTATATTCATTCATTCCGGCTCGTGACCGCGAATGGCGATATTCTCGATATCTCGCGTGAGACCCATCCGGACCTGTTCGGTGCTGGCAAGGTGTCACTTGGTGCGCTCGGCGTGATCTCTTCCTATAGCGTCCAGACGATACCGGCCTTCAACCTGCATCGCATCGTAAAGGCCGAGCCGATCGATCTCGTGCTTGATGAATTGGAAGCGCGGGCCGCAGCGCATCGCAATTTTGAAGTGTTCTATCTGCCAAGCACCGGCATGGCGGCGACGCTGAGCCACGACATACATGAAGGCGACGTCACCGGCGTGCAGCCATCCGAGGATGATGAGACGCTGAAGGGCCTCAAGACCCTGCGCGACCAGTTCGGCTGGTGGCCCTGGCTACGCCGCAAGATTGCGCAATCGGCGCTGCCCAATGGTGTCATCGAGGATGTCAGTGACGCCTCGATGGAGCTGCTGGCAACGACGCGGCCGATCAAGTTCAATGAAATGGAATTCCATATGCCGCGCAGCGAAGGCGTCGCGGCGCTGCGCAAGGTCATCGCCAAGATGGACAAGCGCAAGGATGCGTTCTTTCCGATGGAGATTCGCTTCATTGCGCCGGATGATGCCTGGCTCAGCCCCTTCAATGACGGTCCGCGCATGTCGATTGCGATCCATGCTGCTGTGGATGAGCGGTTCGATTATTTCTTCAGCGATTTCGAGCCCATTTTCCGCGCCCATGGCGGTCGCCCGCATTGGGGCAAGTGGCATTCGATGAAGCGAGACGATTTCGCGGCTCTCTATCCTCAGTTCGAGAATTTTATGGCGCTTCGCCGAGAGCTCGATCCGGATGGCAAGTTCCTGAACCCGCATCTCGCTGAGCTGTTCGGGGAGCCGTTCAATGCTTAAGGTCAGTCGTCGCAACCTGCTCCTGGGTGGAGCTGCAATAGTAGGAGTGAGCGCACTCATGTCGAAGCCCGGAGATAAAAGCGGTCCGCGCGACCCATACTTCCTCGATGTCCAACAAGCGCTGACACGCGCTGGGATCGCAACGCCGACTCTCGTCATCGATCGCGCGCGTCTGAACGCCAATATCGACACACTGGTCGGGCATCTGCCGGACGGCATGGGCTATCGGATCGTGGCCAAGTCTTTGCCATCTCTGGCGCTGATCGAACATATCCGCGGGCGCGCCAGTACAGATCGGTTGATGACGTTCAACCAGCCCATGCTGACGGCGCTGAGCCAGGGCATGCCAGAGGCCAGCCAGCTGCTAGGCAAGCCCTTGCCGGTTCAGGCCGCACGCAACTATTTTGACTCGCTCGATGAGACAACCGCGCCGGCTGCAGAGCGGGTCCAGTGGCTGATCGATAGCAATGCGCGGCTCGGGCAATATTCGCAACTCGCCAGTGCGCTCGGCCAGAGCCTGCAGATCAATATTGAACTGGATGTTGGCCTGCACCGTGGCGGCTTCGAGCCTGGCGCTGACCTGCAAACCGCGCTGGAAAGCATCCGCGCTGACGCCAATCTCGAATTTGCCGGGTTCATGGGCTATGAGCCGCATATTCCCGCCCTGCCAACGACGCTGGGCTGGCGTGACAAGGCGCTGTCCGGGGCGTGGAAAAAGTACCAGGGCGCGCTGGACCAGGCGAGCGAAGTGTTTGGCGCAGACGCGATAGCCGGCCTGACCCGCAACGCGGCGGGCAGTCCGACCTATCGCTATTACGAGACCACAGACATCGCCAATGAGATTTCGGCCGGCTCATGTCTCGTCAAGCCGACACATTTCGACAGTGAGCTGCTCGAGCCGCACCAGCCTGCAAGCTTTATCGCTACGCCGGTCATCAAGTCGCTGCCGACGACACGGATGCCCGGCCTCGAATTCGCCGACGGGGCCAAACGCTCCTGGGACCCGAATTACAACAAGACCGTGTTCATCTATGGCGGTCACTGGCTCGCAGATCCTGTTGATCCGCCGGGCCTCAGCTACAATTCCACGTTCGGGCGCTCATCCAATCAAGAAATGCTGAATGGTGGACCGGACCTGGACATTGCAGCAGACGAGTTCGTCTTCTTCCGCCCGCACCAGAGCGAGGCCGTGTTCCTGCAATTCGGCGACATCGCGGTCTATGAGGATGGCGAGATCGTCGACACCTGGCCAGTCTTCGAAGCGTCGGCCTAAGCCTCTTCCAGACTCTTCACCTGCACCTTGGTCGGGCGGCTATTGCCGTTTCCGTAAAGGTTCACCTTGAGCTTCGAGATTGCGTGCACCAGGGCGTTCGGGCCGTATTTGATGTCGCCGGTAAACTCGATATTCGGGAACCGATCGAACAAGTGTTCATAAGCGACGCGCAGCTGCATCTGGGCAACACGTGAGCCGAGGCATTTGTGCACGCCATGGCCAAACGCGATATGCTTGTCGACATTGTCTCGCGTCATGTCGAACACGTCCGGATTTGGGAAGACCTCCGGATCACGATTGCCAGCGCCGTACCACATCACGACCTTCTCATCCTTGGCGATTTTCTGACCGTTGATCTCAGTGTCTTCCAACGCTGTGCGACGCATATGCTTGACCGGCGAGACCATGCGCAGGGATTCCTCCGCCATGCGCGAGATCATGGAAGGATCATCGAGCACCATGGCGCGCTGATCCGGCCATTCGGTCATCAGCTTGATCGTCCCGGACAGCGAATTTCGTGTCGTGTCATTGCCGGCAAAGATGATCAGCAGCCAGGACCCGTCGAGATATTCCTGCGGCAACAGCTCATTATCCAGCTTGGAGTGCGCGATGACGGTCAGCAGGTCCTCACGCGGATTGGCGCGGCGGTCGGCCATCACGCTGGCGCCATAGGCGAACATTTCCTCCACCACTTTCTTGAAGCGCAATGGGAAGAGCGGCTCGCCCAGGAAGGTGCGCCATGGGTTGGCCATGAACTGGCTGGCCATTTCCAGATAATGCATCCAATGGACGATTTTCTGGCGATCCTGTTCGTCGACGCCGAGCATTTCGCACAGCGTGTAAAGCGGCAGCTGGTTGGAAAAGATTTTCACGAAATCGACCACAGGTCCCTTGGCCTCGAGATCGTCACACAGGGATTCGACTTTCTTGCTGACGTTTTCCCGGAGCACTTTGACATAGGCCGGGATGAAGAAATCCTTCTGCTGAATCCGCATTTGCATGTGCTGCGGCTCGTCCATGGAAATCAGATTGTCCATGGCCGCGCGGACCAGGATTTCCGGGCGCCAATGTTCGCGATCCGGTACGGCGAGATTGATGCCGCCGCGCTGCGAGGAAAACACATCCGGCGCGAGCTCAACCGTCTTGATGTCTTCATAGCGCGACACCGACCAGAACCCGGAGCCGCCCTTTGGCATGCCAGACCACATGACGGGCGCTTGCTCTCGCATCTGCTTGTAGAGATCGTAAGGGTGGCCTTTGGTCCATGAATTCGGGTTCCAGAGCTGGAACTTGGTCTCCAGCATCGGATAGACCATCTTGCTCACCGGATCATCTGCGCCGCTGTCGACAAGAATGTCATCGCTGATCAGTTTCATTTCAGATCTCCCTGAACCCGTCATCCTGATCGGGCTCGACTCGTTTCCGTTTACGTTAAGCTAGCTCAGAATTTCGCCGGTGCCAGAGCCTTTTTGGATGACCACACGGAAACCTGAGCGTGCAGAATTGACCCTGAGCGCGGCGCGCGTCAGGGTGCCGAAATGAGTGCTGCAGCCCAGAAACAGGTCAGGGAAATCCAACTCCATGTGCGCGGTGAGATGCTGACGCCGCTGCCGGAGGGCGCGCTCTGGTGGTCAGCTGAGCGCACGCTTATTGTGTCGGATCTGCACCTCGAAAAAGGCTCGAGCTATGCCGCCGCCGGGCAGATGCTGCCGCCTTATGATACCAGCGCGACGCTTGCCGTGGTTGAAGCCCTGGTGCGCGCCTATCAGCCGGAACGCGTGATTTCGCTCGGGGACAGTTTCCACGATCGCGATGCCGAATGGCGCCTGGTCGATCAGGACGCTGCGCGCATCAAGGCCCTGACCAGCTCAACCGACTGGGTCTGGGTCGAAGGCAATCACGATCCCGACCCGCCGGAAGATCTTGGCGGGCGCGCAGCGAAAGTGCTGCGGATGAACGAGATCGTCTTCCGCCATGAGCCGACCGGAGAAAGCGGCGAGATTGCCGGACACCTGCATCCTTGCGCAAAAGTGCTGAGCCGGGTCCGGACCCTGCGGCGTCCCTGTTTCGTCACCGATGGACAGCGCCTGATCATGCCCGCACTCGGCGCCTTTACGGGCGGATTGAACATCCTCCATGAGGCTTATGATCCGTGTTTCCCGGATGGCGGCATGATGGTCTTTGCGATCGCGCGCGATGCGGTTATCCCTGTCTCAAACAAGCGCCTGGTCCCGGACCGGGGCCGACCAGACCTTGGCCGTTGGCGCATGAATACTAACGCAAGTCCAAAAGGGTAGATCATGGACAATATCGATTTTGCAGCGCTGTGGACCGACTATGGCGATGAAGTGTTGGGCTTTGGCGCCAAAGCGGTGGGCGCGCTTGTCGTTCTGATTATCGGCCTGCGTGTCGCCGGCTGGCTCGGCGGGTTGGTCCGAAAAATCTCATTGAAACAGGAAAATATCGACGACACGCTCGGCAATTTCTTTGGCTCCATGGTGCGCTGGGCGGTCACGGCGGCCGTGTTCATCGCCGTTTTGCAAGTGTTTGGCGTTCCTGCGACCAGTTTCGTGGCCGTCCTCGGTGCATTGACGCTGGCTATTGGCCTGTCTTTGCAAGGCGCGCTCGGCAATATCGCTTCCGGCGTGATGATCATGATCTTCCGGCCGTACAAGCTCGGCGATTATGTCGAAGCGGCGGGTGCCGCTGGAACCGTCAAGGACATCAACCTGTTCCAGACCGTTCTTGCGACCCCTGACAATATTCAGGTCATGGTGCCCAACAGCCAGGCGATTGATGGCGTGATCAAGAATTATAGCGGCTACTCGACCCGCCGCGTCGATGTCACGTTCGGCATTGATTATGGCGATGATATCGACAAGGCGATCGGCATCATCAAGTCGATTGTCGATGCAGACAGCCGCATCCATCGCGATCCGGAACCGTTCGCGAAAGTCGTCAATCTCGGCGATAGTTCGGTCGATATCGCGACCCGCAGCTGGGTCAATGCGAGCGATTATTGGGACGTGAAGTTCGACCTCACGAAACAGATCAAGGAGGCCTTCGATCAGCAAGGTATCTCGATCCCGTATCCGCATCAGGTCGAGATCGTCAAAGAGGTCGCCTAAGCCGTGACCGATCCGGCGCTGGAGACGATAGGCGAAACCGCGGCCAAGACGGGCAAGCTCCCGAGCGCCAAGCGCCATATCCTCCTGCGCCTGCTCGGCATCAGCTGGTGGGGCTGGATCAAGCTTGCTTTGCTTTGCGTTCTGGTCGGCTTCTTCGTCATGGCGAGCGAGTTCGATCCCGCTTCGCCGGATGTGAATGTCATGGGCGCGATGCAGAAATTCCTGCAATCGCTCGCGGGCCTCGCATCCTGGACGGCGAGGAATTTCTGGAAGCCTGCTCTGGCCGGGGCAACCTTTGTACTGCCACTCTGGCTTTTATGGCGATTGGTGAGCTTGCCTTTCCGTAAGTAAGCTTTGCTCTATCCTCTCCCGCACAGACAAAAAGGCGGGAAGAAAAATGGATATGTCTCAAATGATGTTTCGCGATGGCCTGATGGAGGGCGAACGCGTGCTGGTGACCGGCGGCGGCACAGGCCTCGGCAAGGAGATCGCTGAAGGCTTTCTCAAACTCGGCGCAGAGGTCCACATTTGCGGTCGACGGGGCGGCGTTTGCGAAGAGACGGCTGACGCCCTGATGAGCGCGCATGGCGGCAAGGTCGTCCCACACGCGTGCGATATCCGCGTCGCCGAGGCGATCAATGACATGACCGACGAGATCTGGACCAATCACGGGGCGCTGACGGGCTTGGTCAACAATGCGGCCGGGAATTTCATATCACGGACCGAGGATCTGTCTATTCGCGGCTTCGACGCGATCGCCAATATCGTGTTTCGCGGCACGTTCTACATGACCCACAATATCGGCAAGCGCTGGATCGATGAGGGCAAGCGCGGCAATGTCATTTCCATCCTGACCACCTGGGTGTGGAATGGCGGTCCGTTCGTGGTGCCGTCGGCCATGTCGAAATCGGCTGTGAACACGATGACGCAATCGCTGGCCGTAGAGTGGGGGCGATACGGCCTGCGCTTCAATGCCATCGCGCCAGGCCCGTTCCCGACCGAGGGCATGACCAAACGCCTCGCCCCGCAAGCTGAAACCACCGAGGATATGGACCGCGAAAGCGTCAATCCGATGGGCCGGATCGGCAAGATGCACGAGCTGGTCAATCTCGCCGTTTTCCTGATGGGGCCGGGCGCCGAATATGTGAATGGCCAGACCATCGCCATTGATGGCGCCATGTACAATGCAACTGGCGGCAACTTCTCGCAGCTGGCGCAATGGGGCGATGCGGAATGGCAGGCGGCGCGTGACGCGATTGAGGCCACGAATGCTAAAGACAAGGCCAAACGGACCGTTTAAGGCCTGAGCTGTATCTGATTTTGGAGGAAGAGCATGACGGATCGGTTTGATCTGACAGGAAAAATTGCGCTGGTCACCGGCGCGTCGAGCGGATTGGGCAAGCACTTTGCTGGCGTCCTTGCGCAGGCCGGTGCGAAAGTCGTGCTGGCCGCGCGCCGCATGGAGCGGCTCGAAGCGCTTGCTGCGGAGATCGAAGC
>SPJK01022862.1_pt1 | contig 14649 bp, 11 predicted proteins | sample 3741771 | NCBI WGS metagenome assembly SPJK01 (sample SAMN10925997, study PRJNA522277) | cold seep metagenome | isolation source: Elba SIP-enriched marine methane seep metagenome, extraction at timepoint T2 | place: Italy: coast of Elba, Mediterranean Sea | reverse complement strand
AGGCCCGGTCACGCGATGACCTCGACGCCGGTGAGGCTGTCACGCGTGTTGTGATCGACACGTCACCCGATTTTCGCGAACAAATGCTCTCGGCGCGGGTAACCCGTATCGATACCGTTCTTCTGACCCATGATCATGCTGATCAAACCCACGGGATCGACGATTTGCGGGCCTTTGCCTATCAGCAACGCCAACGCATCCCGGTATGGATGGATACAGCGACGCGGGCCACGTTGACAGAGCGCTTCGGCTACACTTTCGCGGCACCGCCGGGATCCGGTTATCCGCCCATTCTCGATCAATGTGCGATGCCGGCCTTCGGCTCGGACATCAAGATTGACGGACCGGGCGGCAGTGTTGCCATCACGCCGTTCGATCAGGAGCATGGGCGCATCCGCTCGGTCGGATTCAAGATCGGTGAAATCGCGTATTCCGCCGACATCAATGGTCTGCCGGATGACAGTGCGAAGATCCTGGACGGTGTGAAGTGCTGGGCCATAGACGCCTTGCGTCATGAGCCGCATCCAACCCATTTCCATGTCGAGGCCGCGCTCGAAGCGCTGGAACGTGTCGGTGCCGAATTCGGTGTCCTGACCAATCTCCACATCACGCTCGACCACGACCAGTTGTCGGCGAAACTCCCCGAAGGCGTGCGGGCCGGTTTCGATGGGCTGCAGATTGTGTCGACCGGTGATGGCAGGGTGACACTGGTCGGCTGAATTCCGCGCTTATGAGGGTTGGTCGTGGGTACGCCCACCTCAATCTTTTCCCGTATTTTATTTCTCATAATATTTATTATGCGCGAACTTGATGCGGCCCCAGGCCAAAGCCCGGCTCGCTCCCCTCCGAACAGTTTCAAGGAATACTGTTTATTTTCAATTGGTTTTCGGAGCTATCTGAATTGAAGCTTCATCTGGGTTTTAGTTCACATGGTATGAGGCGCCTGAATTTTCTTGCCGCTTTAAGTATCCGGACATCGGGTCCCGAGCGGAAAATCGGACTATGGTCGCAGCGATTCTGTTTCACCGGATTTTCTGGAGCCGCCATGTCCGTCCCGTCCGAAAACGCCTCCCCGATCGATCGTCTTCGCGCGATCATGGCGAAGCTCCGCGATCCGGATGGCGGGTGTCCCTGGGATCTCGAACAGGACTTCCGCAGCATCGCGCCTTACACGATCGAGGAAGCCTATGAGGTCGCCGACGCGATCGAGCGCCAGCGCTTCGATGAGCTGAAGGATGAGCTCGGCGATCTTCTGCTCCAGGTGATCTTTCACAGCCGAATGGCGGAGGAAGACGGGCTGTTCGACTTCGATGACGTCGTCGAGGCGATCAATGACAAGATGATCCGACGGCATCCGCACGTGTTCGGCGACGCCTCAACGCGCGACGCAGAGACGCAGACAGTCGAATGGGAAGCCATCAAGGCGGCTGAGCGCAAGGCGTCAGACAAGGGTGAAAGCCTGCTGGACGACGTGCCGGTCGCCCTTCCGGCGCTCAAGCGCGCCCAGAAGCTTCAAAAACGCGCGGCTACCGTGGGGTTTGACTGGCCGACGGCGGACCGTGTGCTGGAAAAGGTCGATGAAGAACTGGCAGAAGTGCGCGAAGCCATGGCTCAGAATGATCCGGAAGCCATTGCAGAAGAAATCGGAGACCTGATTTTCGTGTGCACCAATCTCGGCCGCAAGATGAAAGTTGATGTCGAGGCCGCCACACGCAGTGCCAACACCAAGTTCGAGCGACGTTTCCGCCATATCGAGGTCAGTCTGGCCGCCAGGGGCGCCAGGCTGGACCAGACATCACTCGACGATATGGAAGCCCTGTGGAACGACGCCAAACAGATCGAAAAAGCTGGCCGTCAACGCGACTGATCAGAAATCGTCTTCATCCTCGACCTCACCGATCCCTTGCGGGATTGCGAGATCGGGCAATTGTGAGCGGAACCGGCCGGCCTCGACGGGATGCAGCCGGACCTGGATTGTTGTCGCACCGGTCGCCGGATCGATCTCGCTGTCCAGGACATCGCCGTGCGCATGCAGCCAGGCCAAAGCGCGGGCATCCTGCGGCGGGACGACGATTTGCAGGCGCTCATTCTCGCTCGACAGGGTCCGTTCAATGGCATCGATGAGGCTATCAACGCCCTGCCCGGTTACCGCTGAGACTGCCAGTTTGACCGGCTTGCCGGCCTTGAGGTTTGCCATCTGGATGGTGATGGCGAGATCTTCCGTGTTCTCGTCGTCCAGGCGATCAGACTTGTTCCAGGCCTCAAGCATGGCCTGGTCATGGGCAGGCCCCGCTTCGATCGCATCGAGCACGCTTTCAACATCCTGGATGCGTCCTTCCCGGTCCGGATCCGAAGAATCGATGATGTGGACCAGCAGATCGGCCTCGCGGACCTCTTCCAGGGTGGCCCGGAAGGCGGCAATCAGCTCGGTTGGCAGGTCGGTGATGAAACCGACGGTGTCCGACAGCAAAATCCGTGTGCCGCCGGGCAGGTCGACCGCCCTCACCGTTGGATCAAGGGTCGCAAAGGGCATGTCCTGCGCGAACACGCCTGCGCCGGTCAACTTATTGAAAAGCGTAGATTTTCCGGCATTTGTATAGCCAATAAGCGCGACGGTCGGGAATGGCACATCCTGGCGTTGGGAGCGATGCAGGGCCCGCGTGCGGCGCACTTCATCAAGCTGACGGCGCAGCTTGGCCATTTTCTCGTTGAGCAGGCGGCGATCGGTCTCGATCTGGGTTTCGCCCGGACCGGCCAGAAAGCCGCGACCACCGCGCTGACGCTCCAGGTGGGTCCAGGTGCGCACCAGACGCGATCGCTCATAGGCGAGCCGGGCGAGTTCGACCTGAAGAACGCCTTCCTTGGTACGCGCCCGCTGGCCGAAGATTTCCAGGATCAGGCCGGTGCGATCGATGACCTTCACATTCCAGGCATTTTCCAGATTGCGTTGCTGGATCGGCGACAGGTTGGTGTCGATGACTGCGACATTCGCCTCCAGCTCGCCGATCATCGCGCCGAGCTCGTCCAGTTTGCCACGCCCGAAATAGCGGCCACTGTCTATCTTGCGGGTTTGCAATATGAAGGCGGCCCCGACTTCAAGGTCGAGGGCTTCGGCCAATCCGGACGCTTCTTCGAGACGCGCTTCGGCGCGGCCCAGCTCGGCGCGGCTGGCAGGATGAATGACAAGGGCGCGCGATACCGGCGCCTCGCGCTCAATCAATCGGTGGCGCTCTCTTCAGCTGCGTCGTCATCCGCCTTGTCATCTTCGAACAGCGACACTGGCGCGGCCGGCATGATGGTCGAGATGGCGTGCTTGTAGACAAGCTGGGACAGCCCGTCACGGCGCAGCAGGACACAGAAATTGTCGAACCAGGTGACAACGCCCTGCAGCTTGACCCCGTTGACGAGAAAAATGGTCAGGGGCGTCTTCGTTTTACGCACAGAGTTCAGGAAGACATCCTGGAGATTTTGTTTTTTATCGTGCGACATGTTGGCTCCGCATGCGTCGCTTTGATCAGCGATTCGTTGCTAGGGTATACAGGCCCGACCGCACCCTGCAACCTCTTCATTTTGCGTGGGAAGCTGGCCGGGTCCTCAGGATTGGTCGAGGTAGGCCTGGCGCAATGCCGTCGCCAGTGAACCGGGGCGGCCATTGGCAATCGTGTGGTGGTCGATGGAAACGACCGGTGTCACGAATGACGTGGCCGAAGTGAGAAAGGCCTCGCGGGCGTCACACGCTTCTGCAGGGGTGAAGGGACGCTCCTCGATTTCTAGGTCAAGCAATTGGGAACACTGAAATATTCTGGCCCGGGTAATGCCGTGGAGAATGTGGTTATCGGCCGGTCTGGTAACCAGTTTTCCAGCCTTGGTGACGATCCAGGCATTGGTTGAACTGCCCTCGGTGACATGACCATCGGCATCGACGAGCCAGGCTTCCGTGGCGCCCGCTTCCTGGGCGGCCTGCTTGGCGAGGACATTGGGCAACAGGTTGACAGTTTTGATGTCACAGCGTGCCCATCGCTGATCGGGCACGGTGATTACGGCAATACCGGCCTCGGCCCGGGCATCGGCCGCGGCAAAATCGAGCCGTTTGCAGGTCAGCACGATGGTCGGAGTCGTGGCGGTCCTGGGGAAGGCATGGTCCCGCCTCGCCTGCCCGCGAGAAACCTGGAGATAGACGAGGCCGTTGCGGACACGATTGCGGCGCAGGAGTTCGGCAATGATCTGTTCCAGGGCGGCCCGGGTTCGGGGTGATGGTATCCGCAACTCGCCCAGCGACCGTTGCAAGCGCTGGAAATGCCCGTCCGCATCCAGCAGCTGGCCATTGCGCACACTCCAGACCTCATAGACGGCATCGGCAAACTGGAAACCGCGATCCTCGATATGGATGGCCGCTTCCGAATGCCGATGAAACCTCCCATTTACATAGGCATAGCGCATGAAGTTCCGTCACTTCCTGATGAAGATTGCCCAGACCGCAGCCACCGCCGCGAGGACTTCCAAACGCCCCAAGATCATGGCTGAAATAAGGATCGGCTTGGATTGATCCGGGATTTGCGTCCAGCTGGCCAGCGGTTGCGATTGATCGAGCATGGGGCCGATATTGGCCAGCGATGCCGCCATCGCAATGAAGGCGGTTTCGAAGTCGAGGCCGGTCGCGGTCAGGGCCATTGTGCCAAATCCGATCGCGGCGACAAAGGCGAGCACATAGGACCAGACGCCGACCAGCGCGGTCTCGCGGACACGGCGTCCGCGGAAACTGACCGGGACCACGCTGCGCGGGTCGGACAGGATGGCGAGCTCGGCCCCCATGCGCTTCCACAACAGCAGAATCCGCGACACCTTGATACCGCCCGTCGTCGAGGCTGCGGAGCCTCCGATGAGGACCACGAAGATCGAAGCGGCCAGTGCGGGGATGACACCTCCGCCGGCGGAAAAGCCGCTGGTCGAGACTATGAAGGCGGCGTCGATCACGTCGGAAAAGGGTGCGCCGGGACGCGCCAGGATGAAGAAGGCCGCCAGGCCGATGATCAAGGCTGCGATGCCGGCGATGTCAGGGTCACGCAGCACCGAGCGGTCGCGCAGCACATCCCAGAACAGGGCGATATTGAGCGAACCGACCAGGCAGCCGATGACGACCCAGAAGGTCGAGATCGGGCCGATCGTGGCCAGCAGCCCGCCATCCTCGACCGTATAGCCGCTGGTCGAGATGGCGCTCATCGACAGGACCGTGGAATCGAACAGGCCATTGCCGCCAAAGAGGAGACCGAGCCACACCAGCGAGGTCAGGGTCGCATAGACGATGCCGACCCTTTTGGCGGCCAGCGGCAAGTGCGAAAAGACGTCGTCCGAGCGCAAGGTCAGCAGGGCCGATTTGCGGATCGCCGGGACATCGCGGTCAAGCGCAGCAAAAATCCCGATCGCCAGCAGCAAGGTCGCATAGCCGCCCAGCCAGGCCAGGATCGCCCGCCAGAAGATGAGCGAGCGCGGTAGCTCATCGGCCGGCAACAAGGTTGCGCCGGTCGTGGTGACGGCTGAGTAGGCCTCAAAGACGGCATCGATCGGGTCGAAATAGCCGGTCAGCCAGAACGGCAGCGCGGCCATGGCAGGTGCCGTGATCCAGGACAAAAGTGCGAGACCCAGCGCATCAAGCGCGCTGGCTTTCGACCGCAAGCCGCGCGTGGCGCTGAGAATGAAAATACCGGGAATGAAGGCAATCAGTGCCGTGGTGCCGAACAGGGGCGCCAGATGTGTCTCACCAATCGCTGCGGCCACAAAGGCAGCGATCAGCGCGACGCCGGCCAGCAAGACCCACAAGGCGCCAAGCGGCCGGAGGAAGGCGACGGGTGTCATGGCTCAGAAGTATTCGAGGCTGACACGGAAGAGATGCTCGACCTTGGGGATGAGCGCGGTGTTGCAGAACAGCAAGACCCGGTCATTTTCCCGGATCCGGCCCTCATCGCACGGCAAAATCACCTTGTCGCCCCGGACAACGGCCCCCAGGGCAACGCCGTCAGGGAGCTCCAGCTCATCCAGCGTCTTGCCGACCAGGGGCGATGTGGATAGTGCAATCCCCTCCAGGGCCTCCGCCTGCCCGCCGCCAAGGCTCTGAAGTCCGGTAATCCGGCCGCGACGGATATGCTGCAGGATGGTCGAGACCGTGGTCGCCCGCGGATCGATCAGCACGTCGATTCCCAGTGCGTCGCGAAGACCCTCAAAGCCACGATCATTGATCAGCGAGAGCGCGCGTTCCGCCCCTTCCCGCTTGGCCATGACCGCCGACAGCATGTTGACCTTGTCGTCATTGGTGACGCACACGACCAGTTCGGCTTCGCGGACACCGGCCTCATGCATCAATTTGGCATCAAGGCCATCGCCATGCAGGACAACGGTTTTCTTGAGGCTTTCCGCAGCCGCTTCGGCTCGGGCCTTGTTGGCCTCGATCAGGCGTACTTTCACGCCACCGGCCCGTTCCAGCGCCCGGGCCACATAGACCCCGATATTGCCCGCCCCGACCACCACCACACGGCGGATCTGTTCCGAACTGCGTCCGAAAATGTCGAGGATGCGCCGAACCTGCCGGCTTTCGGTCACCACATAGACGTCGTCACCCGCCAGGAGCGGGTCATGCATCTTGGGGATGAACAGGGTCTGTTCGCGTTGCACACCGACGACAGCCAGTCGCAGGTCCGGGAATAATTCCATCACCTGCTCGGTCGTCGAGCCTGCGACCGGTGAATGCTCGTCCAGGCGCAGTCCCAGCAATTGGACGCGACCACCCGAAAAGACGGCGGTATTGAATGCGCCCGGCGTCTCCACACGCTGCAAAATGGCCCGGCCAACTTCCAGCTCGGGCGAAATCACCACATCCACCGGCATATTACCGGTCGAGAACAAATCGCCCCAGGCCGGGTCGAGATAGTTCTGTGCCCTCACCCGCGCGATCCGGGTCGGCGTGTGAAACAGCGAGTGGGCGACCTGGCAGGCAACCATATTGGTTTCGTCGGAATGGGTGACGGCGACCAGAAGATCAGCCTGACGCGCTCCGGCGCGTTCCAGCACGTCCGGGTGCGAGCCGTGACCGACCACACCCTGCACATCAAGGTCGGTGACCACATTGTCGACCAGCTCGGTCGACCAGTCGACGACGGTGACGGAATTGCCCTCACGGGCCAGCGCCCGTGCGATACCGACGCCAACCTGCCCTGCTCCGCAGACTATCGCTTTCATGTCCGATCCATCCGTTCCGCGCTAGACCGCGCCCTCACGTTGAGGGCTGCCCACACCAAGCGATTTCAGTTTGCGATGCAAGGCCGAGCGCTCCATTCCGATGAAAGCGGCCGTGCGTGAAATATTGCCGCCGAAGCGGTCAATCTGCGCCTTGAGGTATTCCCGCTCGAAATTTTCCCGTGCTTCCCGCAAGGACAGGGCGATCATTTTCTCGGCATCATAGCCGACATCCTGATTGTCCCGCGTAACGACTTCGGACGGCAGCGAGTCCAGCGTGATCGGTTCATCGAGTGATCCGGTCGCCAGGATCAACAAGCGCTCGATATTGTTGCGTAATTGCCGGACATTTCCGGGCCAGCCATGGGCCTGGAGAGCGGCCATGACGTCATCCCCGAACTTGCGCCGCGGCAGGCCGGCAGAGGCGGTCAGGCGCTGGACAAAATGGGCGACCAGAGGCGGAATGTCCTCCCGGCGGTCCGCCAGCGGTGGCACCTGCACCGGAACCACAGCCAGACGGTGATAGAGGTCCTCGCGGAAATCTCCGCCCTGGATCCGGCTGGCGAGGTCCTGTGCGGTCGACGAAATCACCCTCACATTGACCTGGACATCCGCCGCTCCGCCAATTCTGCGGAAGCGTTGCTCGACCAGAAGGCGCAGCAGCTTGCTCTGGGTTTCCCGCGGCATGTCGGCAATCTCGTCGAGATAGAGCGTCCCGCCATGCGCCCGTTCCAGCAGGCCGACATGTTTGACGCTGCCATCCGCGTTTTCGCGGCCAAACAATTCTTCCTCGACGCCCTCTGGCGACATGCCAGGCGCGCTGACCGGCACGAAATCGGCCTCGGCTCGGGGCGAGTTTTCATGAATGAGGCGGGCGACCAATTCCTTGCCGGCGCCGGACGGTCCCCGGATGAGGACGCGGCTATTGGTCGGGGCGACCCGGTCAATCAGCTGGCGAACCTGAACAATCCCGCTGGACTCACCGATCAGGGAGCTTTGAGCCTCGCTGCGGGCCCGCAATTGCGCATTTTCCTGGCGCAAACGGCTGGTTTCCAGGGCGCGCGTGACCGTCAGCAGCAATTTGTCGCTCTTGAACGGTTTTTCCAGGAAGTCATAGGCTCCCTTGCGGATTGCCGCGACCGCGGTTTCGATCGTGCCGTGACCGGAGATCACGATGACCGGCATATTGGCATCGATCGAGCGGAACTCGTCGAGCAGTTCGATACCATCCAGACGGCTGCCCTGCAGCCAGACGTCGAGAATGACCAGGGATGGCTTGCGCGCCCGGATCTCCGCCAGGGCGCCGTCGGCATCAGCTGCTTCGCGGGTCTCATACCCGTCATCTTCCAGCAAGCCGCCGATCAGCTCGCGGATATCCGCCTCATCGTCCACGATCAGAATGTCGCGAGCCATTGATCAGGCCTCCTGTATGCTTTGAAGTTCTTGTTCCGGCAGGTCGGCGAGCGGGAAGATCAGGCGCACGACGGCGCCGCTTCCCGACGCAGGCAGGTCGAGTTCGAGCCGCCCCTTGTGGTCTTCCATCACGCGTTTGACGATCGCCAGGCCCAACCCGGTCCCCTTCTCGCGCGTGGTCATATAAGGCTCGGTCAGCCGTTCCCGATTGGGCGTCGGCCAACCCAGACCATTGTCTGTCACTTCGATGATCGCGGATCCGTCCCGCTCGGTCAGTTGCACCGAAATGGAGCCGGGACCACCGTCCTTTTCCATACGTGCTTCAACGCTTTCCGAAGCATTCTTCAGAATGTTGGCTAGGGCCTGGCTGGACAGTCGCGCGTCACACAGTCCGAGTACGGGCTGATCCGGCTTGTCGAAGGTGACATCAACCGAAGCCGAGGCCACGCGCCGCGCAAACACCGCCGACTTGGTCAGCTCACCCAGCTCCACCGCCTCCACCTTCGGCTGCGGCATGCGGGCAAAGGACGAGAACTCGTCCACCATGCGACCGATATCGCTGACCTGACGGATGATTGTTTCCGTGCACCGGTCAAAGGTCTCGAGGTCGCTGGATATCTCTGCCCGGTATTTGCGCTTGATGCGCTCGGCGGACAGCTGGATCGGTGTCAGCGGGTTCTTGATCTCGTGGGCGATCCGGCGGGCGACCTCCCGCCAGGCTGCATTGCGCTGCGCCGTTACCAGGCGGGTCACATCGTCAAAAGTGATCACCAACCCGGCTTCTTCATCCAATGAGGCCCGCGCAGTGATGTGGCGGATCTGCTCGTCCGGCGTCTCAAGGTCTATCTGCGCCTCGGCAACCGAGCCGGGCCGTCGCCGGGCATCGAGGACGAGATCGGCCAGTGCTGGCGTAATGTCTTCAAGGTGGGTTCCGATCCTGTCGTCAGCCCCCGGCGACAGCATGGCGATCGCCGAGCGGTTGATCAGGGTGACCTTGTCATCCTTGTCCAGCCCGATGACACCGGCTCGAACGCCAGCCAGAATGGCTTCAATAAAGGCGCGACGTTGTTCGCTTTCCGCATGGCTCTCGATCAACTCGCGGCGCTGGGTCCGCAATTGCCGGGTCATCCGGTTGAAAGCCCTGGCCAAGGCCGCGATCTCGTCATCGTCGCGGCCCATTTGCACCCGCGCTTCAAGATCACCGCGACGGACACGTTCGGCAGCGGCGACGAGACGGGAAATCGGCGTGACCACCCGTGTGGCCGCGCTCAGTCCCAACCACACCGAGCCAATCAGGATCAGGGCAGCGACCTCGAAATACAGCAGGAAGAAGGTCTGCCGGATCGAGGACTCCTGTTCGTCGGCCCGGCGCAGGGCGACACGGGCTTCCTCCATCTGCCGGAACAAGTCCACATTCATGGGAATGGACACGAACAGATAGGCGTCGTCATAGGCTTCCAGCTGGTGCAATAGTCTGACGACGTCAGCCCCGACTGGCGAGAATTCCGGTGTCGACACGGCGACCCCGCCGTCGCTGGCAAGTTCATAGAGACGCGTCGAAGGCGCCACATAAGGTTCGTTTTCCTGGAACCGCGTCTGGGCCAGTAGATTGCCGCGCCCATCGACTACATAAGCCGCCGAGAATCGCTGCTCCGCCGCCAGCGAGCTCAATCCCCAAATGAATTGGATGCGGCTGGTGCTGAAGGTTTCCACGGCGTCCGGGCGATTCAAGGCTTCGGCCATCGCTGCGAGCTTGTACCCGGCTTCAGTGGTCTCGCGCTCATAGATTTCGCGGGCTACCGTGGCAGTCCCGTCGACCACGGTCGAGATCCGCTCGCCAAACCAGTAATCGACGCCGCGGTTCAGGACCGCCCCCAGAAACAACGCGGCCAGGATGGCCGGGGCTGCGGCTGCCAGCGAAAACAGGGCGACGAAACGCAGGTGCAGACGCGTTGTCGGCTCACCGAAACGGCGTGCCCGGACCCGCCGGACAAACCGGACAATCACGACGCCTGCCAATCCGGCGATCAACACCGAATTGCCGATCAACATCGCCATGGCGGTGCGATCACTCAAACGCATCACGCCATTATCGCCCAGCAGCCCGGTTGCCGCGATGGTCAGGAAAACCGCGGAGGCAACAAAGCCGATCCCGAACAGAGCCGCAGAGCGCGGCGATATGTTTCGGATCAGGGGCTTCGGGTCAGCGTTCGGCAAGTGTGGTCTCACATGTTGCAGAAGCGCATCATTACTCCGTTGTTGCACACAATCAACACCCGTGCCGCACAGGTCACATGTCGTCGCTGTCCGGGTCCAGTTCAGCCAAGCGCCGCGCGAGCGTGTTCCGATTCAGACCCAACAGGTCAGCGGCTCTGGATCGATTGCCGCCACACCGATCCAGAGCCTGGCTGAACAGGGCCCGGTCGACCGCATCAATGGCCACGGCCCGGGCACTCGTCCGGCTCAGGGACAGGGCCGCAATCGCATTGGCGTGCACATCGAGGGCTTCGCGAGCATCTCCGGCATCGGCCATGATGGCGGTCATTACATCGTCCAGGCCAGCCACCCTGCCCCGGGTCGCCAGCGACAAGCGCGACAGGACGGAGCGCAACTCGACGACATTGCCGGTCCAGGCCGAGCCCTCAAGGTATTGAACGGCATCCTTGTCGAGGCGCACCAGGTCTTGATTGTCCCGGCGTGCGAACTGACCCAGGAAGGCGTCGCACAGGGCCGGAATGTCACTGCGTCTTTCGCGCAAGGGCGGAACAGAAATGAGGCACTCGGACAAGCGCCCGAGCAAACGCGGATCAAGGCCCGCCTCCGGCGATTGAGAGGCTGTGGCAATGACCCGGCCAACTCCGGCGTCCAGAGCGTCGCGTGCGGCACGCTGTTGCTCTGAGCTCCATTCCTCCAAGCGCAACCACACGACCTGTTTGGCTGACTGGGTTGAAGCGAATATTTCGGCGACCGGGTTTGAGGGTGTCACCACGACGGCATCATCAGACGAAATCCCGCGCGCGCGCAGCAGGGCCTCGGCAGCCTGGCGCTTGCCGACCCCGGGTTCTCCCATGATCATGACGTGGGCCTGGCTGGTGGCGGCGCGGGCGATGGCCTTGAAGGCCGACTGCATGGCGGCGGACTGGCCGATAAAACCGGTCGGCTCCTCGGTCATCTTGCGCCGGCCAGCCCTGGCTTCCTCGCCGAGCGCAGCCGACACCGCCGAGATCATGTCGTCCAGGTCGAACGGCTTGGGCAAATACTCGAACACGCCGCCCTTGGCGGCACTGATCGCCGTCGAAGCCGTGGCTTGTGCGCTCATCACGATGACCGGCATTTGCGGCCGCAATCGTGCGACCAGTCCGAGATTCTCAAGGAAATTACTACCGTCGAGCAAAACATCCGCGAGCAGGAGGTCGCCCTCACCGTTGCGAATCCAGTTCAGCGCGGTATCCGGCGATGCCGTGGCCCGAACCTGGTATCCCGCAGAGCCCAACGCACGGGAGAGGATCAGTTTCAGGCTTTCATCGTCTTCGAGCAACAGGATGCGGGCGGTCACGGCAAATCCTTCTTGGCAATCGGCAGGCGGATATTGAACACAGTGGTGCCCGGGCGGCTTTCAAAGTCGATCTGCCCGTCATGAAGCGCGGCAATCCGGGCCGCGAATGCCAGCCCCAGACCTTCGCCGGCGGGTTTGGTCGTCACAAACGGTGTAAAGATACCCGGTCCGAGCGATTCCGGAATGCCGGGACCATTGTCACGAACCGAGAGGACCAGCGGCGTGGGATGCCCGCTTGACCGGCTACGCGGACCGGCATCGTAGCGGGTCTCCACGGTAATCGTCCCGCCGGGATCGGACCGCACGGCATCGAAGGCATTCTGGATCAGATTCAGGACGGCCTGCATCAGCAGGTCCGGATCGCCATTGATCGACGGCAGGGATGGGTCGAAATTCTCGCGCAGGACACCGATCGTGGCCGGATCAGCCCGGTTGAGGCTCTCCATCGCACTCACTGCCAGCAGGTTGAGATTGATCTCCGACTGCTCGCCCAAGCGGATATCGCCGACCCGGCTCCAATGGTCAGCCAGCCGGGTGATGCGGTCGACATCCTGGATGATCAAGCGGGCCAGATCACGCGCGCCTTCCAGCTCGGTCTCGCGCCGGATCAGTTGCGCCGCCCCGCGAACGCTTGCGAGCGGGTTCTTCAATTCGTGCGCGAGCATGCGGCCGAAACCCAGCGCTGGCGCTTCAGACGCCTTGGCGCCCATGGATTGGTGGGGCAGGACCGAGAGGGCGAGCTGTTCATGCTGGTCAGACCAGCGGGCATGGACATCATAGAGCCCGGCCCCGCCCAGTGGTCGGCCCAGCGCCACCAGGGTCCGGCGCGCATCACAGGCTTGATCGACAATGTCGGCGAGGTGCGCGCAGACAGCCGACAATTCCCCGAACCGGCTTTTTCGGATGTTCCGGATCGACAGGCCAAGCCATTCCTCGGCCTGGGTATTGGCCCAGACACAGCGCGCTTCGTCGCTGAAAATGAGAATGGGGATGGCAGCCTGATCGGCGGCCAGGGCGGCAGCGCTGGGTTCGATCGCTGCCGTCATGCCACCGCCCGCCCATCGAGCGACCGCAAGCCGTCCAGCGCTGCATGGACATCGGCCGGCCGGTCGGACCGACACAGGATGGCCCGCTGGGCCCGCACCCAGTCCAGGTCCCCGACCTCGCATTCGACATCACAAAAGCTGGCAAAATGCTTGCGCATCATGCGGATACCCAGGCCTTCGCCATAGTGCTCAAGGCTGTCATCGAATTGCTGGCCGAGCGCGTCGATCTTGTCGTTCCAGGGCGTTCGGGCCGCCGGCTCACCCAGCAGTTCACGGCCGATTTCGCCGAGCAACCAGGGCCGCCCCTGGGCCGCACGACCGACCATCACCGCGGCAGCGCCGGATTGGTCCAGGGCCGCGCGGGCATCCGCCGTGGTGTGGATATCACCATTGACGATGACCGGCAGGTCGACCGCCTCTACCACCTTGCGGACGGCAGCCCAATCGGCCTGACCCTTGTAGAATTGCTGGCGGGTGCGCCCATGCACGGTGAGCAATTTCACACCGGCATCGCGGGCCCGTCTGGCGAGCTCGGGAGCGTTCAGGCTGGCATGGTCCCAGCCGAGGCGCATCTTGAGGGTGACCGGTTTGCTGGTGGCGCCGACGGTGGCTTCAATCAGGGTCAGGGCGTGGTCGAGATCGCGCATCAGGGCCGAGCCGGACAGGCCCTTTGTCACCTGGCGGGCCGGGCAACCCATATTGATATCAATGACTTCGGCACCCGCATCCTCGGCAATCCGGGCCCCTTCCGACATCCAGTGGGCCTGCCGTCCGGCGAGCTGGATGACGCAGGGTTTCAACGAGGCGTCGAGTGCTGCCTTGCGGATCATGTCGCGGCGACCGGCGGCCAAAGCGTCCGAGGCGACCATTTCGGAGACCACCATGCCGGCGCCGAAACGCTGCGCCTGGCGCCGGAAAGGCAGGTCTGTCACACCGGACATCGGCGCCAGGACCGTCGGTATTTCAATGGCGTGGCTGTCGATTGAAAAGCGCATGCGGCTGGACAAATCCTCGGTGTGCGTCGTAAGGCCAAAGGCTAGCGAGTATGCTGCGCTGCGGCAATCCACGAGGCCTGTTGATGAAGATCGCTGCTGTCATTGTTGCCGCCGGACGCGGTGAACGGGCCGGTGGCGGGGTGCCCAAACAGTATCGGCGACTGGGTGGCTTCTTCGTACTCACCCATACGCTTCTTCGTCTGCTTCATCGTGAGGTGTTCGACAGCATCATCGTGGTGGTCAATCCGGCCGATGCCGACCACATCGCCGCCGTTGAGGCCGAACTCGACATTAAATTGGATACAGTGCCCGGCGGCGCGACCCGGACCGCCTCGGTGCGCGCCGGTCTGGAGCGGGCCCGTGATCTGGGTCTCGACGCGGTGATGATCCATGATGCGGCGCGGCCATTCCT
>SPJK01107667.1_pt1 | contig 14674 bp, 14 predicted proteins | sample 3741771 | NCBI WGS metagenome assembly SPJK01 (sample SAMN10925997, study PRJNA522277) | cold seep metagenome | isolation source: Elba SIP-enriched marine methane seep metagenome, extraction at timepoint T2 | place: Italy: coast of Elba, Mediterranean Sea | reverse complement strand
GCTCAGATTTTGCCGTTAACACATCAAGCTAAACATGCCTTAAATGATGGTTATTTATCATTTCAGTCCAATGGCGCTATTAAGCCGATAGATAAGGTTGTTTTTCCTGAGAAACCCGAGTGGATGGCTCCTCATAAAATGCCGAAGCGAAGATTGAATAGCGATGTCGGCAGGGCGGCTTTTTTTCACGCTTTGGCGCATATTGAATGGGTCGCTATTTATTTAGCCTGGGACATCATTTACCGGTTTCGCGATTTGCCCGATCAATTCTACCATGACTGGTTAACGGTTGCGGATGAAGAAGCTTCGCATTTCGAATTGTTGCGACAACATCTATTGCCGATGGGCTGTGATTACGGTGATTTATCTGCGCATGGCGGATTGTGGGAGCATGCTGTCGACACCGCTGATGATCTGCTGGCGCGTTTGGCGATAGTGCCGCGTTATATGGAGGCGAGGGGCCTGGATGTCACTCCGGATATGATAAAAAAATTCGAAAAACTGGGCGATGCTGTTTCGGTCGATATTTTAAAGCGTATTCTTGAAGATGAGGTGGGTCATGTAGAAAGAGGCTCATATTGGTTTAAGTTTATTTGCAAGGAAAACGCATTTGATTTTGAGCAAAAATATCAACAATTGTTGATCGAATACTTCAAAGGTTTGCCTAAAGGCCCTTTTAACCGGGAAATGCGGCTTATTGCCGGGTTCTCTCAAAATGAAATAGATTGGTTGGAAAATAGAGTCAATGTCAAATAAAGCCGCTTTAAATTACTTGTTTCTGGCGATGGGTTATCGCATCTTTTTTGCTTTGGCGGGCTTATCGGCATTAATCCTGATTGCTTTATGGGCGTCAATCTATGATGGATCGCTGATTATGGATAATTATTTTCCGCCGCAGGTATGGCATGCCCATGAAATGTTAATGGGTTATTCAACCGCCGTGCTGGCAGGGTTTGTTTTTATCATCGCCAGGCGGTGGACGGGCGTTGAGATTTTGACTCAGGAAAAATTGCTGGCGGTGGCGGTTTTGTGGATATATGGTCGAATAGTTCCTTTTTATTCGGAACTGATACCTGACTTTATCATTGCCTTGATTGATTTTTCATTTTTACCGGTTTTGACTTACTTCATCAGTATGGCTTTATTGAAGTCAGGGAAAACCGAGCAATTGCCTTATACCTTGTTGTTATGGCTGATGGTGATCGGCAATGCTTTGGTGCATGCCGAGATATTAAACTTGCGGCCGGAAGGGAGCGCTTGGGTTGGCTTGAATATACTTATCGGCGTAATGGTCGTGATGATCTTAATGATGGTGGGGCGCTTTTTTCCGTTGTTTACCGAAAGAGGTTTGAAGGGGGTTATCGCGATTCGGAATCCATTCCTGGATTTATTGGGTTGGGTTTCCGCTGCGGCGGTTTTCGGCTTGATCATTTTTGGCGTTGATGGTTGGTTATTGGCGTTGACAGCTGTAACGAGCTTCTTGATCAATGCTTTCAGAGCTTTGGGTTGGTTTGATAGGCGGATTTTGTATGTGCCCTTATTATGGGTGCTTTATGTCGGTTACGCCTGGATTATGGCGGGTTTTGTGCTGTTGGCGTTTTCCGCTAATGCAATGATTTCTGCGTCGGTAGCCATGCATGCTTTTACAATAGGCGGTATCGGCGTTTTGACCTTGGGCTTAATGGCGAGAGTGGTTTTAGGATATAGCGGTAAGGCGCTAAGAGCTTCTAATATTATTGCTTTGGCGTTTATTTTGATTAATCTAGCGGCTTTGTCGCGAGTTTTTCTACCCGCTTTGTTCGCTGAGTGGTACGGTTATATCGTTACCTTGTCCATATATTGCTGGTTGGCTGCATTCGCGTTATTTGTCGTTCATTATGGAGCGTTAATGAATGCTTTTAAGGGTGGGGATTCCGAGCTGTCGCCATAAGCCAATGATGGATTTGATGATGATTGCCGATCGCTAATAGGCCGATATATCCTAATCCCCTGATTTTAGCAACTTCATCAGCTTGTTTGGTGGTGACGGTTATCTCATAGGAATTGTCTTTTCGGCGTCGCCATTGCATATCCCAATTCATTTCCATTTTCAGCATTTTCGGGTGAGCGTTTAATACTCGTTTAAGCGCTTCTTCCGCTCTTTTTGTGACCGGCTTGACGCGCACTTTTACACCTTTATCAATGGCCTGTTGAGAAACAACATCTACATTGTATGAAAACTCATGCATATCGCGCAGATGTTGGCGCAAATCTTCAAGGTTCACCTGAGTCCAATCAGTATCCGGATTAGCGGATAATTGGCGTATCACTTCCTGCACGGTTGCGAAAATATCAACGCCCGCCTCATGTAACATCATCGCTTTGTGATTCGAGTGCTTCAGGTGATGAGTGTTTTGCGGAGATTCGGCCGATATTGGCTGGACAGCCAGCCCCAAAGAAAAAGCGAAACTTAATTTTAAATGGCGGTTTATCATCAGTTTGGAAAAAGAGATATGGGGGGGGCAAAAGTTAGGCGGATTGCCAGAGTAATCCGCCTAGAATAGTTTTGGGGATAGGCTACTGAGTACTGTAGTGACTTTCTACATACTTCTCGACCAAATCATGAAATTCTTCAGCGATTCTATCGCCTTTTAGAGTGACGGTTTTCTCGCCGTCTTCGTACACCGGCGCAACAGGCGATTCGCCGGTTCCCGGCAGGCTGATGCCGATGTTGGCGCTTTTGCTTTCGCCAGGGCCATTAACCACGCAGCCCATGACGGCCACTTCCATTGCTTCCACACCTTTATATTTAGAGCGCCAAACCGGCATTTGATCGCGTAAATAGGCTTGGATTTCCTGCGCCAGTCTTTGGAAATAGTCGCTAGTGGTGCGTCCGCAACCAGGGCAGGCGATGACCATAGGCGTGAATGATCTAAAGCCCATTGTTTGCAACAGCTCTTGAGCGACAATCACTTCTTTGGTTCTAGCGGCGCCGGGTTCCGGCGTTAATGAAATACGGATAGTGTCGCCGATGCCTTGTTGCATCAGTACCGCCAGCGCGGCGGATGATGAGACAATGCCTTTTGAGCCCATGCCTGCTTCGGTTAAGCCTAAATGCAGAGGGTATTCGCAACGCGTCGATAAATCCTGATAGATATGAATCAGTTCCTGTACATTGCTGATTTTGCAGGAAAGAATAATTTGATCAGGTCTTAAGCCGTATTCCTGAGCTTTCGCGGCGCTTTCCAGTGCAGATAAGATAATTGCTTCGCGGGTAATGGCGGCAAGTTCCAAAGGGTTTTCTTGTTCCCGGTTTTTATCCAGTAAACGCGTTAACACCGATTGATCCAGGCTGCCGCCGTTTACCCCGATTCTGACCGGCTTATTATGCAAACAGGCTAACTCTACCATTTGTTGGAATTGCGGGTCGCGGTTTTTGCCGCGGCCTACATTGCCGGGGTTGATGCGGAATTTGCTCAATGCTTGCGCACAATCCGGATATTTTTCTAATAACTTATGACCGTTAAAGTGAAAGTCGCCAATCACCGGTACTGAACAGCCTTTTTGAATTAAGCGGTTTTTGATATCGGGAACAGCTTTGGCGGCCTCTTCCGTATTAACGGTAATTCGAACTAATTCCGAACCCGCGTCGGACAGCTCCATAATTTGCTGGGCTGTGCTTTCAATATCGGCGGTATCGGTGTTGGTCATTGATTGTACGGCGATAGGCGCATCGCCGCCGATTTTAACATCACCGATTTGAACTTGATGTGTCTTTTTTCTAGGACTGATAGACATAATGAAAAACTTTGCTGAAGTTAACGGTTTCAGAGTTGGCTTAATTGAAATAGAGTTTTTTCTGCGTCAACATGCATGAGCAGGGTGACTTCATGTAGCGCTAAATTCCGACAAAGCCTGCGTGAAAATAACAAAGTATATATTTAATTATAGGAAATATAAATCATTTGCTGATTTAAAGTTCTTGGATAGATGAATTGCACGGCTCCAAATTTATTGACTTATTGGATAATCTGAATAAATAACTGTAAGCAAAGTGCTTAAGCATTTGTTGTATAAGACTTTGTAAATCAATGTTGTAAGTGAATTCCGGAGGTTGTTGATTTTATGTTGCTTATGCGTCATGTGTTGACTTACATAAAAAAGAAATTAGGGCTAAACTAATAATGAGTCTCATTTATGCTGGCCCTAAAGAGTCAGCTTGCATTGATTTAAAATTGATAATTGGATTAACTGGTGCGTATTAACTATTTCTCAGATATTCATCTGGAATTCGGCGATTTGGAAAAGCCTGAAAACAATGCAGATGTCATTGTTGCCGCAGGTGATATTGGGATTTTTACCCAGGGAGTGGAATGGTTGAAGACATTGGATAAAAAAGTGATTTATGTGGCGGGCAATCACGAATTCTATGCGCACGAATATGCTTTAACGCTGAAAAGTATCCGGCAACAGTGTTTGGGCAGCAATATCTCTTTTTTAGAAAATGATGAGGTCATTTATCAAGGCGTGCGTTTTTTGGGCTGTACCTTATGGGCCGATTTATTTGTTGAAGGCGATGATAAAGCCGAAGCGCTGGGAAAAAGCTTGAATGACTTCAATAGAATCGAATATTTGGGGCAATCCTTTAATCAAAAAGCATTTTCCGCCTTGTATGATCGGTCTAAAGCTTGGTTATTTGAAAAGCTTGCTGAACCGTTTTCGGGGCAAACTGTGGTTATTACTCACCATGCGCCTACCGAATGGAGCTGGAATGGTTCGCCGAACGCGTTAAAAAAATTAGCCTATTGCAATGAGTTGAAACCTTTGTTTCACGAATTTGATATCGCGGTCTGGTTCTACGGGCATGTGCACAGCACCGGCGACTACCGAGTGGCCGGTTCGCGCATTTTGAGCAACCCGCGCGGATACCATGGCCGCAAGCTGGTGAAAAGTTTTGATGTCAACAAGATGGTTGAAATTTGAAGGTGATTAGGAAATTTATTATTTCTTGTTGGTAACTGTTTGTTTTGTACCTTAATTTGGATGTGGAGCGGCTAATGACGCGAAGTTGCGCCCAAAGCTCTGTCAAGCCCATTTCAGATTGAGAATAATCGTCAAATATGATGTAATATTCAAGTTTTATGTCTCGAAGTGCCTCTTGTTTTTAGCATTGAAGCATGAGGGTTGTTTGCCGCAACTTGCCTGGAGAGTGGGCTTAATCACTATGCAATTTACAATAAAAGAAGGTTTGGACTTACCGATTACCGGTCAGCCTGAACAAAAAATTGGGGAAGGTAATAAGATTAGCTCCGTCGCTGTTATCGGTGCGGAGTATGTCGGTCTTAAACCTAAAATGATGGTTACCGAAGGGGATAAGGTTAAATTAGGCCAGGTTCTCTTCACTGATAAACAAAATCCGGGGGTGAATTTTACAGCTCCCGGTGCGGGCGTCGTTAAAGCAATCAACAGAGGCGCGAAAAGAGCCTTACAATCTGTTGTTATTGAATTAAAAGGCGCTGAACAGGAGTCTTTCGCCAGTTATAAAGCTGATGAACTCGCTTCTCTTTCTGCTGAGAAAGTTAAAGAAAATTTGTTGTCCTCCGGTTTGTGGACTTCTATCTTAGCCAGACCTTACGGAAAAATTCCGGCCGCCGACAGTGCGCCGAGTTCAATTTTCGTCACCGCTATTGACACGCGTCCTTTGGCCGCTGACCCGGCTGTTGTTATAAAAGGGCGCAGCAAAGATTTTAGCAATGGTTTAACGGTGCTTTCCAGATTAACGGAAGGCAAGGTTTATCTGTGTAAAGCGACCGGCGCTGATGTGCCGAACAGTGATGCGGTTGATCTTGCTGAGTTTTCCGGGCCGCACCCGGCGGGTTTGCCGAGTACTCACATCCATCATATTGATCCGGTTAACGCCGAAAAATTTGTTTGGCATGTTGATTATCAAACGGTTATCGCTATAGGCGCATTGTTTACCACTGGTAAAATCAATGTGGAGCGTGTGGTTTCCTTAGCCGGGCCGGTGATCAAAAAACCAAGATTAGTTAAAACGCGGGTGGGCGCCAGCTTGGATGACCTGGTTGCGGGCGAAACCGAAGATGATGTTGAATGTCGCGTTATTTCAGGTTCCGTACTGTATGGGCACCATGCCGTTGACGCTTTGGCTTATTTAGGCTGTTACAACGCGCAGGTTTCGGTATTGAAAGAAGGGCGAGAAAGAGAATTTTTCGGTTGGATCGTGCCCGGCAAGAATAAATACTCCGCAATGAATGTTTACACGTCCAGCCGCGATCGAAAGTCAGATCGATTGTTTCCGTTAACCACGGATAAAAACGGCAGCAACAGAGCCATTGTGCCGGTAGGCGTTTTTGAAAGTGTTATGCCGATGGATATTTTGGCAACGCCGTTGCTGAAAGCGCTGGTGGTGGGCGATACAGACGAAGCGCAAGCTTTAGGGTGCCTGGAATTGAGCGAAGAAGACGTTTCTTTGTTCACTTTTGTTGATCCCGGTAAACATGACTTTGCGCCTGTATTAAGAGCGAATTTAACTAAAATTGAGAAGGAAGGATAATGTCGGCTAGAGACTTTTTAGATCGTATAGAGCCGCATTTTACAAAAGGTGGGAAGCTGGAACAGTACTACGGCCTCTATGAGATGGTGGATACTTTTCTATACACTCCGTCTGATGTAACGCGCGGTAAAACCCATGTTCGAGATGGCAACGACCTGAAGCGAACGATGACTTTTGTGGTAATCGCAACATTTTTCTGTATTCTGATGGCGATGTATAACACCGGCTATCAGGCGAATTTGGCGATTGAGGCGATGGGCCTGGAAAAAACCAACGGATGGCGCAGCATTCCAATGTCGCTGTTTGGTTATAACCATTTAAATCCTCTGTCGAATCTGGTTCACGGCGCATTATTCTTTTTACCTATCTATATCGTAACCTTGGCGGTCGGCGGTGTTTGGGAAGTGTTATTCGCAACCGTGCGCGGCCATGAGGTTAACGAAGGCTTTTTGGTTTCATCAATGTTGTATACATTGATCATGCCGCCCGATATGCCGTTATGGCAAGTTGCTTTGGGCATTTCTTTCGGCATCGTGATTGGTAAAGAAGTGTTTGGCGGAACCGGTAAAAACTTTCTGAATCCCGCTTTGACCGGACGGGCGTTCTTATTCTTCGCTTATCCCGCCTCTATTTCAGGCGACTCGGTTTGGGTCGGGGTTGATGGTTATACCATGGCGACGCCTTTGGCTTTGGCGGCGCAAGGCGGCGTTGATGCTATTCAGGCCGGCGGCTACGGTTGGTTTCAATCGTTTATGGGATTCATGCCGGGTTCTATCGGTGAAACATCCACATTGGCGATTATGATAGGCGCCGCATTCCTGTTATATACCCGTATCGCATCTTATCGCATTATGGCGGGCGTACTGTTAGGCATGATTGCCACTTCCGTATTGTTTAACATTATCGGCAGCGATACCAATCCTATGTTCTCATTGCCTTTCTATTGGCATTTGACCCTGGGCGGTTTTGCCTTTGGCATGGTTTACATGGCGACTGATCCGGTCAGCGCCGCTATGACCAATACCGGGCGTTGGATTTTCGGCGCCTTGATCGGCGTTATGGTTGTCTTGGTGCGTGTCGTTAATCCGGCTTTCCCTGAAGGAATGATGCTGTCGATATTATTCGCCAATATGTTCGCACCTGTTATTGATTACTTTGTCGTACAGGCAAACATTAGAAGAAGGATAAAGCGTCATGTCTAACGGGATTAAAGAAAAATTAAAAAATTGTAAGCAATATCAGAAGTTTGATGCTTACAAAGAAAAAGTATTGGCAATGACTAACGACAGTCTGGAAAAGACTGTTGCGGTTGCTTTGGCGGTCTGTTTCGTTTGCGCTATTTTGGTTTCATTAGCGGCGGTTGCTTTACGACCTATGCAGGTTGAAAACAAAGCCTTGGATATGAAGAAAAATATTCTGGACGTGGCCGGTTTGCTGAATGAAGGCACTGATATTAATCAAGCGTTTGCCGATCAAATTGAAGAAAAATTGGTTGATATTGCGACAGGCGATTATGTGGACGATATTGACGCCGCTGCATATGATCAACGTAAAGCAGCCAAAGATCCGGCGCAAAATATCCGTTTAACTCGCGATCAGGATATTGCCAGCATTAAGGTTAAAGCGAAAATCGCTAAGGTCTATTTGGTTAAAAAAGATAATCAGATTGAATCGATTATTTTACCGGTGCATGGTTATGGTTTGTGGTCTACTATGTATGGCTTTTTAGCTTTACAAGCCGATGGTCAAACAGTGAAAAGCATTAATTTCTACGACCAGGCGGAAACGCCGGGATTAGGCGGTGAAGTTGTCAATCCTAACTGGCGCGCTTTATGGGCGGGCAAAAAGGTTTACGGCGAATCAGGCGAAGTTGGGTTGGCCTTGATTAAAGGCGTCGTAGATACTGCTAAGTCTGGCGCTGAATACAAAGTTGACGGTTTGGCGGGCGCAACCTTGACCAGTTTGGGGGTCAGTAATTTGATTCAATACTGGATGAGCGCCGAAGGGTTCAAGTCTTATCTTGATAAAATCAAAAGCAATGGTTAGGAGCTGATCATGAGTGCTGTTATTAATAGTGAAACTAAAAAGGTATTGACCGAACCATTGGTCAAAAATAATCCGATTACCTTACAGGTGTTGGGTATCTGTTCAGCATTGGCGGTGACTTCTCAAATGTCAACGTCATTGATCATGGCGATTGCTTTGACCTCGGTGACGGCTTGTTCCAGCGCCGCGATCAGCGCCATTCGCAACCATATTCCGAGCAGCATCCGGATTATTGTGCAAATGACCATTATCGCTTCATTGGTGATTGTGGTTGATCAGGTTTTGAAAGCTTTTGTTTACGACATCAGTAAGCAATTATCAGTATTCGTTGGTTTAATTATCACCAACTGTATCGTAATGGGGCGCGCTGAAGCCTACGCCATGAAAAATCCGCCGATGGCGAGTTTTATCGACGGCATCGGTAATGGCTTAGGTTATAGTTTAATCTTGGTTATTGTCGCCTTTTTCCGAGAATTACTGGGTTCCGGCAAATTGTTGGGCGTTGAGATTTTTTCATTGGTTAAAGACGGCGGCTGGTATGAGCCGAATGGTTTGATGTTGTTGCCGCCTAGCGCCTTTTTCTTGATTGGTTTGATTATTTGGGTTTTCCGTCAATGGAAGCCTGAGCAAGTCGAACATCCTGATTTTCAAATCATGGATATTTCACACGGCGAAGGAGGGCACCACTAATGGAAGCTTATATTAGTTTATTTATCAAAGCGGTTTTCGTTGAAAACCTGGCTTTGGCTTTCTTCCTGGGGATGTGTACGTTCCTGGCGGTATCGAAACAAATATCCACAGCAATCGGCTTAGGTATGTCGGTGTTGATCGTGCAATTGATTACCGTACCGGTTAACAATGTGATCTATCACACCTTGTTGAAAGAAGACGCATTATCCTGGATGGGCATTACCGGCGTAGATTTGAGCTTTTTGGCTTTGTTGAGCTGTATCGGTATGATCGCCGCATTGGTGCAGATTCTGGAAATGATTTTGGATAAATTCTTTCCCGCCTTGTTCCATGCCTTGGGCGTATTCCTGCCTTTGATTACGGTAAACTGCGCTATTCTGGGCGGTAGCTTGTTTATGATCGAGCGTGATTATGATTTCGGTCAAAGTGTGGTTTACGGCATCGGCAGTGGATTCGGCTGGGCCTTGGCCATCACCGTGATGGCGGGCGTTCGTGAAAAACTGAAATACAGTGATATACCGGCCGGTTTACAGGGCCTGGGAATTACTTTTATTAGCGCAGGTCTGATGTCTCTCGGCTTCATGGCTTTTTCTGGAATTCAACTGTAGGAAGGTAAGACAATGCTTGAAATTGCATTAGGTGTAATTTTCTTCACGATAATCGTGATAGCGCTGGTGTTCATTATCATCGGCGCCCGAAGTAAATTGGTTGCCTCCGGTGATGTTGAAGTTCTGATCAATAATGAGAAGAAGATTCATGTGCCGGTAGGTTCTAAATTATTAACAGCCTTGGCGAATGAGCAATTGTTCGTTCCTTCGGCTTGCGGCGGTGGCGGTACTTGCGCGCAATGTCGGGTTAAAGTACATTCCGGCGGCGGTGAAATCCTGCCAACGGAAAAAAGCCATATCACCAAGCGTGAAGCTATAGAAGGCGAGCGTTTATCCTGCCAAGTGGCGGTTAAGCATGATATGGAAATTGAACTGGAAGACAGCGTCTTCGGGGTCAAGAAATGGGAATGTACGGTTAAGTCCAATGATAATGTAGCGACTTTTATTAAAGAGTTGGTGCTGGAATTACCTGAAGGCGAGGCGATTGACTATCGCGCAGGCGGATATATTCAGATCGAATGTCCTGCTCATGTTTCCAAATATAAAGACATGGATATCGGCGAAGAGTATCGCGAAGACTGGGATAAATACGATTTGTGGCGCTATGTCTCAGACGTAAAAGAACCGGCCTTGCGCGCTTACTCAATGGCTTCATATCCTGAAGAAAAAGAAATCATGTTAAACGTGCGGGTTGCTACCCCACCCCCAGGCGCACCGGACAGTGTTCCGCCGGGCATCATGTCTTCATTTATCTTCAATCTAAAAGCAGGCGATAAAGTGTTCGTTTCCGGTCCATATGGAGAATTTTTCGCCAGAGACACCGATGCGGAAATGGTCTTCGTCGGCGGCGGCGCGGGTATGGCTCCAATGCGGTCGCATATTTTCGACCAATTACGCCGCTTGAAGTCTAAACGTAAAATGACTTTCTGGTATGGCGCGCGTAGTAAACGCGAAATGTTCTATGTAGAAGATTTCGATATGCTGGCTAAAGAGAATGATAATTTTACTTGGCATACTGCTTTATCTGACGCTTTGCCTGAAGATAATTGGACGGGCTATACCGGTTTTATTCATAACGTGCTGTTTGAAGAGTACATTAAAAACCACCCGGCGCCGGAAGATTGTGAATATTACTTATGCGGACCTCCAATCATGAACTCCTCAGTTATTAACATGTTGTTGGAAAACGGCGTAGAGCCGGAAAACATCATGTTGGATGATTTCGGCGGTTAATGTAGATTTAACCATTAAACTAATTCCCTGCGCGTTTCGCGTAGGGAGCATTGGAATAGCATGCAGTATTTTGTAAATAGACGAGGTTTAAGCATCAGCTTACTCCTCGTTTTTTTGTTATCGGCCTGTGAAAATGTAAATCGTTCCAAGCCTTATCCGTTTACTTATACGGATGGCATTATGGGAACGCAATTTACCATTAAAATATCGCAGTTGCCGCCTGCCATTGAGTCAAAACCGCTACAACAGGAAATCAAGGCGCTGTTGGATAAGATCAACGGGCAGATGTCGACCTATTTGCCGGATTCGGATTTATCGCGATTAAATCAAAGTCGATCGCCGGATTGGCAAGCCGTTCCTGCTGAGTTGTACAGCGTTTTAAAAGCGTCCGAATTGATACATCAACAGTCTCAAGAGGCCTTTGATATCAGCGTCGGCAAATTGGTTAATCTCTGGGGTTTCGGCGCTGACCCTATGACCTTTAAAGCGCCTGATTCAGCAGTCATTCAACAGGCGTTATTAAGCACCGGGGCAAGGTTTTTGAAATTAACCGAGCCTAATTTGGTCAAAAAAAATAAGCTTGATTTAAGTCTGGATTTATCCGCGATTGCCAAGGGCTATGCGGTTGATAAAGTAGCTGAATTATTGGGTGCAAAAGAAATTAAGCATTATATGGTCGAAATAGGTGGCGAAATTCGTCTTAAAGGCCATAATATAGAAGGTAAAGCTTGGCGGATTGCGATAGAGAAACCATCGCCTCAGCAGCGAATGATACAAAAAGTATTGCCGATTTCCGATATTGCGATGGCGACATCGGGTGATTATCGGAATTATTTTGAACAGGACGGGGTTCGTTATTCACATACCCTTGATCCGCGCACCGGTATGCCGATTAATCATCGCTTAGCTTCGGTCACGGTATTAAACAAAAGCTGTATGAATGCGGATGCCTGGGCGACTGCGTTAAGCGTATTAGGTGAAGATAAAGGTTTGATATTGGCGGAAAAGCGCCAGTTGGCGGCGTATTTTATCGTTAAAACCGATGCGGGATTTGCAGAGCTGAGCACCACGGCTTTTAAACGTTTTATTGGAGAAAGCTCATGAATTATTTTATAGTCACGTTTGTATTTATGTTGTTCGTCATTGCCATTATGGCAATCGGTGTAATCTTTGGGCGCAAAGCGATTAAAGGCTCGTGTGGCGGTGCGAATAACGGGAATTGTGTTTGCACGGAAAAGTGTGATAAAAGGAAAAAGATGGAAGCCGAAGCATTAGAGAATGTGTAAATAATGTATAGGCGATAATAATTTATATAATAAGGGGACAATAATGCTGACCAAAATTACAATTGCAGATTATATGACGGAACATGTATTTACTTTGAAAAAAGATACAGGCGTCATGGAAGCGATAAAATCGCTGCTAAGCCACAAAGTTACCGCCGCGCCGGTAGTTGATGATAATGGAAGATTATTGGGTATTTTTTCAGAAAAAGATAGCATGAAGGTTGTATTGGCTACTGCGTATAATCAAGGGATGAGCGGTACGGTTGGTGAATTTATGACTACCGATACCATAAGCGTTAATGCTGAAGACAGTATTGTGGATCTGGCGGAAAGATTTTTAGACACTTCAGTGAGAACTTTTCCGGTCTTTAACGATGGCGATTTTGTCGGTGTGGTGACCAAAACCGATGTATTAAGAGCATTAACGGCAATCAAATAATTGACGATGTCGGAAACAACTTTTTTCTGGCATGATTACGAAACCTTCGGTACGAATCCGCAAACTGATAAACCCAGTCAGTTTGCCGGTATTCGCACAGATCACCAATTTAATATTATTGAAGAGCCGGTCACATTCTATTGCCGACCTTCTGACGATTGTCTGCCTCACCCCGAGGCCTGCATCATTACCGGCATAACGCCGCAAACCGCCGCTGCAAAGGGCGTTTGCGAGGCCGAATTTGCCCGTTTGATTCATCAGCAATTATCACATCCCGGCACCTTCGGAGTAGGCTATAACAGCATACGTTTTGATGATGAAGTCACGCGCAATTTGTTATACCTAAATTTTTATGATCCTTATGCTCGTGAATGGCAAAATCAAAACTCCCGTTGGGATTTAATCGATGTGCTTAGAGCCGCGCATGCGCTCAGGCCGCAAGGCATAGAATGGCCGATTAATGAGGAAGGAAATGTGTCGTTTCGCCTGGAATTACTGACTCAAGCGAATGAAATAGAACATTTCGCTGCTCATGACGCCCTATCTGACGTTTATGCAACCATCGCGATTGCTAAGCTATTGCAGCAAAAACAACCGCGTTTATATAGCTTTTTATTTGAGCACCGATCCAAAGCTAAAGCCCAAGACCTGTTAAAACCAGGCTCTTTTGAAGCGTTAGTACATGTTTCCGGCATGTATTCAACAACAAACAATTGTCTAGCCGTTGTGCTGCCGCTTTGCGAACATCCGCGCAATAGTAATGAAGTGATCGTATACGACCTTTCTCAAGAACCGCAGGCGCTTTTAGATTTGGATGCAGAGCAAATCAAACAACGCCTATTCACGGTGACCGAAAATCTACCGGAAGGTGCGGAGCGGATAGCCTTAAAAACAGTACATATTAATAAATGTCCGGTTTTAGCGCCGTTAAAAGTGATCAGGCCCGATGATGCGGAACGTCTGCAAATTGATCTGGCGCGTTGTCAAAAACATTTGACTCAAATAAAGGCAGCGCCGGATTTAACGAGAAAATTACAAACAGTATTCCATCGCGAATTTGCAAATGACCTTAGCGATCCGGACAAAATGATCTACAGCGGCGGCTTTTTCAAGCCGCATGACAAAGCCTTAATGAATAAAATTCGCCAAACGCCGCCGAGCCGATTAGGCGAATTAATGCTGGATTTCGAGGATAAACGACTGGATGAAATGTTCTTCCGCTATCGAGCCAGAAATTTTCCGGAAGCCTTGGATGAATTTGAACAGCAATTATGGAAAGAATATTGCCAGGAAGTGATGACGCTTAAAGATGTCGGCCCGGAATTGACTTTGGAAGAGTTTATCAGTCGTATTCAGGCCATGGAGCAAGAAAATAACCCGAATACAATCGTGTTAAATGAATTAAAGCGCTTTGCTGAAGAAAAGGAAGGGCAGTTAGTTTGAATGAAATCGTTAAAGGACACAGGAAGTATAAATACATCAATGTAGACATTATCTTTGTCTTGTTGACAAAGCCTTTTTATTTTCTCTCGATTGTTAAGAAAATATTCATCCGCATTGATCGAGAATAATTCCTGATCTATTGCTCTATGTTGGTATTTCTGAAATGACTCGCTTATAATTGGCGGCACTTTAAAAAGTATTCTATAGGATTTTTAATATGAAAAAACTTTCAATTTTAATTTCACTTTTTGCCTTGTTTTTTACAGGTTTTGCAAATGCGCATGGGCCTGTTAGAGGAAAATTGACAGCGACTATTCAGCTTGAAGCGGCTGCGGATCAAGTGTGGTCGGTGATTAAAGATTACGGTGATATGTCT
>SPJK01075214.1_pt1 | contig 14684 bp, 12 predicted proteins | sample 3741771 | NCBI WGS metagenome assembly SPJK01 (sample SAMN10925997, study PRJNA522277) | cold seep metagenome | isolation source: Elba SIP-enriched marine methane seep metagenome, extraction at timepoint T2 | place: Italy: coast of Elba, Mediterranean Sea | reverse complement strand
GGTTCCACCTAGGGTACCGACGGTCTTGGCTTCAGCCCCGAAGTCTCTCTCCAGACTCATGTCGACGTTGTTTACGGTCAGGAGGCCAGGAATGATGTTCCAATCTCCCTGGGAGTTAGCCTCGATAGTTAGGCTCTTGGCCTTAGTGTCTCCATCCAGCTTGAGGTCGGCAATTTTGATTTGAGGTGCGTCACTGGGAAGATTGAGGCCGTTGGGTGTTACTTGCTGGGCCAGCTTAGTGAGGTTGAGGCCTCCGCCCTTGGAGAAATCAAGATCAAAGTTCGCCTGGACACCCCCCGTGCTGGCCGTGAACTTAATAGTAACTTGAGTGGGATTGACGCCTAGGAGGTCTACTTGACCCGTCACCCCAATCTTCAAGGCATCGCTAGATACTTGGGCCTGAGAAAGAACAATCGAGTTGCTGCCTAAGATCTGCTCTACAACATTGGACAACTCCCCCAAGTTGTTCAATGCCGCCGATAGATTAAGTTTGTGATTACTAAAGTTCTTTTCTAGGGCTTGCTTGAGCTGCTTTAGGGGCCCGTCACTCAAGAGGGCGTGGGTTTGGATGTTTTGTTCATTCGTTTGCATCGTAGTCCTCCAAGACCGTGGCGTGTTTACGCCGCGCGCAGACTATCAGCAGCAAGTGTGCCGAAATAGATCGCTAGTAAAGAAAGTGATCTAGGTCTCAACTTTGCGTCCAAGAGATACGCAAGCGCGTACCTGATTTACGCGAAGGAACTATCTGGGGGCTCTTTACCGGCAAAGATTGCAGAGTGAGACAAACAAAAGCGAAGGAGAGATGAATACTTGAAATGTTACAGGTGTGGGCCAAAACTCAGCCTGCATATTCAGCAAAAATCCTAAAAGAAGCGCATGAAAATCGCGTCGGGTAGCTTTAAGTTGAGCTTTGGTGGCTAAGTATCTGCTCTGCCTAGTGTGGGTACTCAGAAACTAAAGCGTACACTGAAGGCAGATGGGACCTGAGGGAGTACTTGTTTGCGGACGAAGGGCGCAGTGGGAGGATGAGCGTAGGTCTGGGCACCAGTGGGATGAGGCGTAGCGTAGCCTTCTAATAGTACTGTGGAGATGGCCGCTTCAAGGATCGTGATGGGGATGGCGAGACCGATACCGGTGTCGATATTATCTTCAGCGACAAAGGCGCCAATCATGGCACTGCCCAAGATGGCGTGAACGCCTAAGTTGAGGAAGAAGGGCCGCCAAAACCGGTATTCCTTATCGCCTGATAGCTGTCCGGCGATATATCCAGGAAGGGTCTGAATGAAGGGGCTTAAGAACAACTCATTGATAGTTGCAATTAACACCATGGGAAATAGACCGTCGTTGCTAGCGATGGCTCCGTAGAGCACACCCGAGGCGCCACGGTAGAGGCCCAACGACAAGGTAGTGGTCACAAAGATAGTTCCACCCGCGCTCGGCTGTCGAACTTCCTCCTGAGGAATCTGTAGCTCAAAGTCAGGTAGGGGGCGTGACCTAGGCTGGCTGAGCTTTGGGCTCGACGAGGGGGCTTTGGGAAGCTCTGGTTTGCTAGCTTCAGGAGCGACTTGGCGAAGTCGTGCTTTGGGTTGACCTGGCTGCGCCTTTTGGGGAACCGGGGCGCTCACCGTGGAGCTGCTAACTATACTAATGGTACTACCCGTAGAGCTGGTATCAGTAGAAGGGACCCAGGCAAAAGCGGCGCCGGGGATAGATAGTCCGGCGGTAACTATTAAGCAGACTCTAGGAAGGGGGCCGTGCACATTGGCTATATGGTCAATGCGTAGGTTCGGGTCCACCAATGAATGAGAAAATGTGCGTGCTTGGCTGTAACGGTCGGTCCATAGAAAGAAAATGGAGTGATTTAGGTCGGACCGTTAAAATGAGACACTATGCCCCAGCGAATGTATCCTAGGCATTCGCTGAGGAAGCTGATGCAAACGATTTTGGCTAAGATAAGCCGGCGCTTGTAGCCTCGCGGAAGTATCTGAGCGGTGCCTGAGGGCTGTTGCTTTGATAAAGAAAGCAACAGCCAAACTCTCTACTGCTATGAACGGGATAGAAAGGAGATTGATCTCGCTCACATCGGGCTTCGCCGCTGCGATAACTAGGGCCATCAGTCCGGCGTGGGGCAGCTGTACCATAGGAAAGGGAAAGGCAAAACCAAACTGATAGTCCCACTTTCGGTTAGAGCGAGAGTTTGACTAAGCGGTCCCGGAGATAGTTTGGGCGGCAGGGCCGATGACCGCTTCGTTGAGAAGTCCTCCAAGGACTGAAATAGCTCCGATGTTCTTGCCCGCATTTGGGAGATAAAGTCTGCATAGAGGAGCTGGCTTACCAAGCGATTGGAGGCATCGCCGAGCACCACCGCCAGATAGATCTGCATAAAGGTGGGGTCACCATCTTCAACCACGTCGGTTCTTGGGGGAGGAACTAATCTAGGCATTGGAGCGGAGATAGTTGCATTGGATGCAGATAGTTTGTCTGACTCGGGAAGCATGTTGAGTCCAGGAACTATGCGAACGGCCTGCGAAGAGTAAGACACCCGGGCTGTGGCTCTCCTCGATTCCGGGCAAAGGCCAACCCTGACTTTGCCAAAGAGGCTCCGATTAAAGCGGCTCAAGAGTGAGAACTGACAGGCAATAGGTGGTCAAACGCCGACTTGGGTCCGGAGATTTGCCACCTGATAAAAGGTAAGGGCCCTGCATTTTGAATGCATACAGTTCCTGAGGGCAGGGGGCCTTTCACGCATTGTTCGCTTCGCGCCTTGAGCCCAAGAGGCTATAGCGAAGATATGGATCCCGAAGCTCATAAGAGTCTACGCGCTGCTGGCCGTCTGGGCTCGGTGGGCATCGAATTCGGCCTCTATGTGGTGTTGCTGCTCCTGGCGGGCTGGTGGCTGGACGGCAAGTTTGGCACTAAGCCTTGGTTCAGCCTAGCAGGCATCATTTTGGGCTCGTTTGGGGGCTTTCGAAGCATTTTCCGGGCTTTGAAGCTTCAGGAGTTCGAAGAGGAACGGGATCGGAAAGGGCAATGACGTGCTTTCAAATGTACTGTTGACGCATCTGCTACGAGCGGCCTTGATCTTGGTAGGATTGAGCACCGCCGGGGCTTATTTCATCCTTGGAGAATCCGCGGCTTTAGGGGTTCTGGTAGGGGGCCTGCTGACTTCTGCCTTGGGCGCAGGTCAGATTTGGTTTGTAGGTAAACTCCTAGGTTCCGATACCCCCTCGGGGCAGAAGGCAGGGCTGGGTTTTCTACTCTTTCTTAAGCTCTTTGCTGCCGGAGGGATACTTTGGCTTTGCCTGTCTATCTGGCAAATCAGTGGTTTAGGCATGATCATAGGTATGGCGGCGGGGTTGGGCGCGCTGATGATCGGGGCTCAATCTGGAGCGGCTTCCAAAGAGGGATTAGCCGCAATCGCCCACGCTGAAGAACGAATCGCTGAAGAAATGGGAGACAAGCAGGAAGAATCGCGCTAGGGGGGTGCCGGAGTCGCGTATGGAGCTTCCTCACCCACCAGCTTGGCTTGAGTTCATCCCAGGGCATGAGGCCCTGCATCACTTCGTGGAATCTTTCGGCTTAGGCTGGGGATTCGACAGCAAGGTGCATGTACATCACATCAGCTCGATGATTCTCGTGGTGATTCTGATGACCCTGTTTGCGATCACCGCACGAGCAGGTCTGAATAAGTCTAAGGGAGAGATTCTTCCCGACGACACTTTGAGTGCCCGTAACGCTATGGAACTGATGATGGAAGGGCTGCTCAGCGTGATGCAGTCCGCCATGAGCCGCGAAGCTGCTCTACGTCACTTCTGGCTCATCATGCCCCTAGGTTTTTTCATCCTCTTTTCTAACCTCTTGGGTCTGATTCCCGGCTTTCCGCCTCCCACCGAAAACTTCAACACCACCTTTGCCTGCGGAACTATCGTTTTTGTCTATTACAACTTCGATGCTCTGCGTCGCATGGGCTTGGGCCACATCGCCCACATGGCTAACCCCTCTGGTGAGCCCTGGGGCTGGTTCTTGGCGCCCCTCTTTTTGCCCATCGAGCTGATCGGCCACTGCATCCGCCCCATCAGTCTCTCGGTTCGTCTGCTTTGTAATGTTGCTGGCGACCACATGGTGCTTTCGGTGTTTGTTTTGATTGCTACTTTGGTGTTTGGCGGTAGCTACGCATTCCTAATTCCCATTCCCTTTTTGGCTCTTGGCCTCTTTGTCTCCTTAGTGCAGGCGTTCATCTTTGTGCTCCTGTCTTCGGTATACATCGGAGAGGTTGAGGCTAACGTGGAGCATCACCTGCACGCCCACAACGGGCATGAGGCCGGTGCTCACTAACTAACAAAACCAACATAGATTGGTGGAATCCGCTCCGCAGGTACACGGCGTGTTTGTGGCTTTGAGAAGGTAGAGGCGTACAGCGGGGGAACCCGGATTCTGGCAATCAAAGGTAGGTCAAAATGAAAAAGTTCATCGTTACCGCACTCTCAACCGTTACCCTGATGCTTCTCGCTCTTCCTGCTTTCGCAGCTGATGGTTCCTTCATTGGCGACAAGGGCATGATCGCTTTCGCTGCTGGTCTCTGCATGTGCATCGGCACCCTCGGCGGCGCTATGGGACAGGGCAAAACTGCTTCCGCAGCTCTTGAAGGCATCGCTCGTAACCCCCAGGCTGCTCCTCGCGTCCAGACTCCCATGATTATTGCTTTGGCAATGACCGAGTCCTTGGTGCTTTTCGCCTTGGTTATCGCCTTCTTCCTTCAGGGTAAGGTCTAATCGATTAGTCTCTTCCTTGGTGGCCGCTTAGCCGGCTGGCAAGGAGTGCCGTAATAGACGGCAGCAAAAGGCGGGGTGCCCCGAAGGGCGCTCCGCTTTTTTTGTTTCACTCCCCGGTTCTAATCACTACAAAAGCCCAATGGAACTATCTCTTTGGGTGACCGAACTGCCCGCGGACGCCGCCAACTATCATCCTCTATCTAATCGAGAGTTCGAGCAGGTGGCTGAGCTTTGTCAGGCAGTCCACAGTGACAAGAAGGTGGTAGTTTTTCTTCGTCTAGATCCTGACATCGCCCAAACCGAGGTGGCTCAAGACCGTAGCTTTGGCGAGGCGGAAGACGGCTTCCAGATTCGCATTCCTTACTTGGGGTGGAAGTCCGAGGCTGACGCTGCCCAAGACTTCAAAGCCCAGCTCTTGGGGGCTTTGGTGGCTATTGAGGGCCAGCGTAAATGGAACTCAGAGGTGGCTCAGCTTGCGGAAAAGGCCGGGCTGCAGGCGGCGACCAACATCAAATTTCTCGATGAGGTTCTCGAAGAGGATGAGGAATTCGAGACACATTATGTCTTACGCGTGCTTGAGCCCGAGAGTGAGAAATTGCGTAACAAGATCGTCGATGGCATCCAGCAAGGGCTGTACAGCGTGGGACATGGTCTGATCGAGGACCCAGGACCTTTGCCCGGTGCACCTGAGGATTCCATGGACTTTTTCATCTATCCTGACGGCGACATAGACCCGGTCAAAGATAGTTTGATCGAAAGCCTTCAGGAGCTATCCCTGCTGCACCGAAGCATCATCGTACTCATCGAAGGCGAAGACGACGAGTCGATCATCTATCCCGAAGCCTTCAAAGGCGAGTTTAGCTGGGTCTAGGGACTCGATTCTACCGCACAGTTCTCGGCCTGCTGTCGCTTCCGTGCGGACAACTCACCCAACAAGCGTCCCATTCGCCGCAAAGCTAATATCTTCAGGGCTGACGGCGTGAACGGATCCTGAGCAACTATCTTAAATGCCTGCAAAGCCTTTTCGGGCTCATCGGTGCAATCCATATGAATCACGCCCAAGGAGAAGTAGGCGTAGGGAGACTCTTTGTCTTCACTGACCAAAGACAGTGTCTCAACGACCTCTGGTGAGATGGCCAAAGGGCTATGCTCGGCGAGACACTTGGCCAAATCTAGTTCCTCGGTACTTACTTCTACGTCGGTATAGATAGTTGCTGGGTTGATCTCCATCTGCATATCATCCTCCAGAGGACGAACCTCAGCTTCTTGGGGTATTTGAAGCCGTCGAGTGCGCACGGCTAGCTTTTTCTTTTTCTGCGGAAGTTCGTGCCGATAACTATCTCCAGCACTAAGTTTAAAGGCTTCTTGGCCGGAGAATGTCTCCACTTTTACTTCGCCCTCTAATACTTTAACCCAAGCCTCCCTATGATCTTGCCCTACGGAAAAGCGGGCACCTAAAGCTCCTAGGCGAAAGGAGCGAGTATCTATCTTCCAGCGCTTTTTTGTCCGCCTTGGAACCTTCAGTTTGAGTTCTCCTTGCTGCAAACTAAGAGCCCGTAAAGCGGGAGAACGGCCACGGAATGCAAAGCGGCTGCCCTTTTTCACTTTGATTGCCGAACCTTCCGAAAAGCGAATCAGCTTCTCCTCTTGTGCTCGCTCTAGCCAAGATTGGGCGTAATAGTTGCGAAAACGGAGCCCTTGCTGTTTGGCGAGAGGCTTAAAAGAGGGGCGTTCTGAAAAACGGACAGTTGAGGCGTCGGATACGATGACTAGAACTAGAGCTAAAGTCGCCAAAGTAGCCCAAGGCCAGGGTTCGAGCCACCAGGAGGAGCGCTTTTGCGTTTGCTCCAAAACAGCCAGCTGGTGCCGAGCCACCGCCTGCGGGTCTGCCTCCTGACGCAGCAAGCGAGCGGCTGGATGAAGTAGGTCCGGTTTAGTCACGGTTGATTCTCCCGGTAGTGCTCTTCAAGTAACTTATCGACCTTTTGAATGCGCCGCTTCACGGTGGAAGTAGAGCAGCGACAGGTAACTGAGATTTCTTCGATAGTATTGCCTTCTATCTTCCGCAAAGACCAAGCCAGTCGATCGGCGGCGGGGATAGTTTCTAAGAAGCGGAAGACTTGAAATAGTTCGGAGAGTTCTTCTTGGCTGGCGCCTGCTTGGGCAATAGGTTTCATCTCTTCTATGCAAACGGGTTGATCGAGGCCCAGCTTCTTGAGCAAGCGGCGTTTGCGGAATAGATGCAGGCATTTTCTGGAGCCCACGCTAAAGAGATAGGAGCGAAACTTATCGGCTTCGATGTCTTCGAGGCGGTTGAATGCAGTGAGAAAGGCTTCCTGGGCAATGTCTTCAGCGTCACTACTATTGCCGCAAAGGCGATAGAGAAAACCCAAGAGGGCAGGGGCATGGGCTCGGTGGAGGCTCGCCAACCGCTGCTCTTGGATTGCGATGTGCGAGGTGTCGCCCGGACAGGCTGAGTCGTCCTCTAGTTCGGCGGGACGACTCATAATTCCGCTCTTTATACTAACCAAGTACCACTGCCCCCTTGAGAGTATATTCCTCAGGGGCAGCAAAGTGGTTCAGAGAAAAAGCGGATTTTTTGTGAGCCGCTGGGCCAGCTTGAAGGAATAGCTCGTTGAAGCCCACCGCGGCTCAAGGGGCGCGAGCCCCTCTATATAAATAATTATCGCTGACTAAGAGAATGTCGCGGGTAGGTGCTTTGACGGGTTCGCTACCGGGACAGATGCTTCCTTGCATCTATCCGCGATGTTCGCCCTCCTGGGCAGTAAAGCAATCCTTTGCTGAGATATATGGGCTTCCTGCCCTTGGGCCATCCTAGCGATACTTTGCACCCTCCTGGTGCAAGAGATACTTCCATGTATGAGGAACCTATCCTCGGTTCCTAGCCTCCTGGCTAAAGATACTTCCTGTATCGTAGCGGACTCTTCCTGAGTCCAGGCCCTCCTGGCCAGTGAGGATACTGAAGTCGGCGCCTCCTGCGCCTGCTGCCTCCTGGCAAGCTTCCAATCCTCTGGCTCCTGCGTTGGCGCTACGGCCATTGATGGACATCCTGTCCGACGCTGAGCCTGCGGGGCGGTGCCACGCGATATCTTTGGTTAATACACAGCGCGTGCCAAACTTCTGACGGTCAAAATCGGGCCTAGGAGCCCTTTGCTGCAAAGCTTGGCGGACAGGATGCACCAATATTGGTGCAATGTGCATTTACCAGGGCGGCGGGTGTGCACATTGCTGTGCGACTGGGGCAGAGGGAAGTCCCGCTCCCTCTCTTTAGGGAAGGGTGGGCGCAGTCCAGGAGCATCTAGGACTGGGCACTGGCGGGTTGAAGCTTTGGTGGGAGGCTGGCTTCAGCTATCCCAGAAATGCCGCAGTGCACCTTCATCGGAGGTGAGGTAGGTACAAATATTCAGAAAAAATCTGCCCAGCTCGCTTCTTAGTTGGGCTGCTCAAAGTTGAAACGCTGCCCGAGCAAAGTATTCGGGAAACCGTAGCATAATTTGCGTTTCGATAGGCTTCGCCCGTCTAATCTATCTCCTTCGCGCCGAACATTCGGCCAAGCGTAATGAATCTAGGTTTTACGGAGCGGCACTTACCCGCAGTAAGGAGACTTATGCGAAAGCTCAATAGTTTGTGGGCCTCAGCGGCCTTAGTTGCACTTCCTAGTTTAGCCCTGGCAGTTCCCGGAGGCGCACCCTCTGGCCCTATGCACGAGCGGGTCGGACAAAATGACTTTGGAAAAACCACCTCGGCCTGGCACCCCCTGAGTCTCAGGCATGCGGGCACCAGTCTTGTGACTTGGGATCAGCCTGATGATGGTGGTGGACAGTGTTCATTGGAACAAGTCATCCCCTGGCCCGGCGCCCCAGAATACGTAACTACTTTAGAAATTCTCTCTCCTGATACTATCTTATTACCCGGAGAAGGTTTGAAGTCCTGGATGGGTTTCGGCCGCCTGGCAGACTTACAAACCGCCGCCTTTAGTTGGTATCGCCATTCAAGTAGTACAACCTATCCCTGGCTCTCTACGGCCCTGCGTTTGATCGTTTTTGATCCCGACATGGGCGTTAATGGCTCGAGCTGGGAGTTAGTCTGGGAAGCGGTGTACAACGGATACTCACCACCTCTGGGTGTACCCACCAATCAATGGATTCGCTCCGACGTAACTAATGGCTTCTTTTGGCGCCGGCCGCTCTATTTAGATGGAATCGCCGCACCCTATGGGTATTGCAGCCAAAACCGGCCTGATTGCCATCGCTACGACCGCAATCCACAACAATGGGGATTCGGACCGAATACGGTGGTTATTGGCGTGAGCTTATCGGCTGGCGGTGGCTGGGGTGGTACTTACTGGGGCTTCACCGACCGAGTTGAGCTTCAATTTACCGGTGGTGACCACTATTTGTGGGACTTCGAAAACTAATTTTTAACTATCTTTGGCCCATTCTCGCCAAAGACTCGCTTGGCGAACTCCTCTAACCAGGCTTCCTCTTCACTCCCGCCAATCTTAAGCATTCCGGTCTTAGTGGCATCGACGATGCGTTGCACATCCTCAGTGATCAGCTGACTTTGCTGAAGCACTCGCAACACCGTAGCGTATTCAACATCGGCCCCGGTTTGCTGCGCCCAAGACAATACTTCTTCTGAGAACTCGGGATGGGTGGAGAAGGGGTGGTCGTCCTCTGCGCTCAACCCGAGGTCGTTAATAGCATTGATAACTATCTTCTTGCGCTCCCCGTAGGGAATTTTAGCCAATTGCTCTGGATAGATAGGTGAGCCGATGTAGATATCTTGCTGGCCCATGCCCACAGGGAATTCAATGCGCTGGTGCAGCGGGTCGATAGGTAGACCACCGTTGAACTTAACCGGCACGATGGGCGCGTTGATTGCCAAAGACATATCGATGAAAGCACCACTCATCTTGATCACTTCATGGCGGGCAGTCAGGGCGCGGGTACCTTCCACGTGAACCATCACTGAGCGAGCTCCAGCGGCCATTTGTTGGGCCAGGCCATTGATGATCGCCATCAGACTATCTCTGTCGGTACGGTCAAAGAAGGTAATCACCTCGGGGTCATTTACGTTGGGATAGGAGAAGCACAGCTCGATGAGTTTGCCGAGCCAGGAATCCCGGTGCTCTGCTTTAGCTACGGTCACCGTGGGCACTTCGCTAAGGCCTGAGGCGAGGATGGAGAACATCAGCGACTCGATACCCGTCTGGTGATTGCCTAGATAGAGTACGCTACGTCCTTTGACTGCTTCGAAGCCCTGAGGGTCGGCGATGACTACTCGACGCACGAAGCGACGAATCAGCTGGTAATAGATGTCTTGCACCGGCCAAGGACCGCGGTTGAACCAAGTATCCCAAAAGGAGCGAATCTTAGACAGGTCGGGCTCGGCGGCTTGGGTTCTTTCCACCACCCAGCCCTCGGAGCTTTGCTCTAATTGATAGTGGCTCTTGGTAATAGGCAGGCCAGTGCGGGCCAAAGATGGATGCAGTTGATGTTCTTGGCCCAAGTGATCACGGATGGCGATCTCTTGACTATCTTTGCTACCATAGAGCGCTTGTACGGTTCCAGGCAGCCAATCGCTTTGTTCAACACTTTTGTTAGATAGTTTTGTCTGATTTTCAGAGAAATCCGATAAACCTAGTCCTGCGACAAACTCTCTATCTCGAAGAAATCGGGCTCGATCGGGCGCGTCCGCCAAACCTAGAGGACCTTTGGGGAAGCAAGCTTCCAAGAGCTTGAACTCAATCCATACCTTATCTTGGTGAACCAGCTGAACGTCGAAAGTAGGAAAGTTAGGACCTGCGACCAAGCCGCCAAAGCGTACTTCGCAGCGCACTTCGCCGTCAGGGCGAGGACCGTAACAATGAAGCTCAGTGATGCGGGCGGGATAGGCCACCATCTCCTCACTCAGTTCCGAACTCCATAGATGCAGGCGGTCGTGAGGAATGAGGTGGGTAGCCCCATCGAGTAACAGAGGATCTATCTTTCCGGTTGGAACGGACTCGGCTTCGGAGACTGGGCATAGGCCTCGGTCGAGCAGGCCAGTAGCGCCGGACTCGCCCCAAACTAGCTTTCCTAATACTTGGAAGGCAGGCCCATGAAATAGATGTCCTTCTTCATAAGGAAGCACCTGCTCAGTGCCACTCATGGGCGCCCAAGCTTCGGGCTGCCCTTGTGCGGGGCGGATAAAGGCCGAGGCGATGAGTTCCTGCTGACCGCTCTCCCAGGAAAACAGTTCGACCTTATCGCCTTGACGTAAGGTGAATAGTTGCACTGGTCCATCGACCACCACCCATCGGTGTAGCCGGACAGACTCTAAGCAGAAGGAACTATCTTTGATCTCCTGAGCCATGAGGTCGACCATCGACATCATCGGCAAGGCGGGCACGGTCCAAGTGGGGCAGTGGTCCATTAGCCAAGTGTCTTGGCTGGGATCTAATGCAGTAAGTTTAGCGCCTTCGGGAAGCACAACTATCTGATCTTCAGAACTATTAACCTTGGTCCTACCGCCATCTTCGGGGCCTTCGACGATACGCATGCCCATACCGAAGGCTTCGTAGATGCGTTTGCCGTCTACCCACAAAGAGGCGTCCGCCAGAGCGTAGACACCTTTTTCGTCTTGTCCGACTTCGGTGATCTCTAAGGTGCTACTGATTACCTTATTCTCCGGAATCACCTGACCGCGATACTTCCACTTAAGAGGGCGTCCGGTGGCCAGTGGCTCAAAACGAGGATTTTTGATGCCCTTCCCGAGGTCCTTTTCCAGCATGTAGAACTGAAGCAGTTGGATCATCGCTTCGATGCCCAAGGAGCCGGGTTGTACAGGGTCCTGGAAAAAGTGGGCCTTGAAGAACCATTCGCTGGGATCGACGTCCTTTTCAGCGCGCAGCAGTCCAAGTCCCTTTTTGCCGCCTTCAGGCCAATATGCCGTAACCCGGTCGATCATCAGCAACATGGGTTCAGGCAGTCTCAAAGTGCCTGAAACATACTTTTCAGGCCCCTTAGTGAGATCTATGTGATAGTCGCAAGCGTCGTTGAGCTGAGCGTGATAGACATCATTAGTAGGCAGGCCTACTTGGTTGACCATAGCTTCTGGCGGGAAGAAGCCAAAGACAGTGTCCATCTCATAGATGTGTTGGTCTCCGAGGTAACAATTAACGTCGAAGCTTTCCACAATCATGCCAGCAGTCTCAGAGATCTTGGTGATCTTAACTACGGTGCGTAAAGTTCCACTGTCCTCAAAAACCTCAGTTAATAGATTGCCGGTACCGTCTAGGTTCCGAAAGCATAGGTCTCGGCCTACACCGACGGCAGAGCCCACGAAACTGGCTAACCAACCACAAGGTTGTAATGCGGCTTCGAGGAAGACACAGAAGGGCATAGTCCGGTGTCCATTTTCGTCGAAGTACCAGACATCCTCCGGCACGTCGTAACAGATCTCGATTTCTGCACCGGCCTCTGTCTTACCGATATCTCCATCGATGCGAGTTACCCGAGACATGAAGTGATAGGGCGGTCCAGGCAGGCGAGCTACCCGGCGGGTACCATCGAAGATTTGATACATGGGGCCGAAAGCCTTGGAAGGCTTGCCCCAGGCACAGGCCAAGAGGGAGTTGTAGTCGAAGGTGAAGCCGTCAATTTTAGCTGAAGGATGGGTTAGAGATACTTCCGGAGCCTCTAATAGTTCCGGCTGAGCCTCGAGCGGCCAATCGGGAATGAGCTGTAGGCCCATGCGTTTTGCGTGGAAAGCCTTGAGACCGTCGACGGTACACAAGAGGTCCGCATAGAGCTTGGGTTCAGGACCGTCGTGCACCTCGCGCACAAAGATCTCGTAGACCAAGACCTTTGAGTTAGGCAGCACCTGTCCACGGCAGCGTAGGGCGTAGGGTTCGTCTGGAACCGGCTCAAAGCGCCAACCGTCCTTGTCCAACGTGTAGCCCAGGGCGGTCATGTAAAAGCCCATGGCTTGCAGACAGCCTTCGAACATTAAGGTGCCCGGCATGCAGGAGTCGTTTTTGAAGTGTCCGTCGAAGAACCAGTCATCAGGCGTGATCTTGGTTTCAGCCCGCAGATAGCCCCGTTTCCAAGGTCCTCCATCTACTTCAAGATGAGTGATTTCTTCTAAGAAACCCATCTTCTTTCCGGAGGGACCGGGAGTGCGAGTGTGAGTAGCCAGGCGCTCATAACCTTTACCAAAGCAAGCGAAACCATCGCCATCAGCGAGGGCGTCAATCTGTGCATTTGAATAGTTATTAGGTACCGAAGATACTTTGGGTTCGTCCAGCGGACCGCCTACAGAAGTGTCTTCTTCAGGGCTCCAAATAATGCCGCCAGAGTCTGCTAACTCAGCGTCGGTAAAGAAGCCTGCTTGACCATTGCGTACGCTCAACCGGGGTTGGTCATTAATGTGACAGTCGTAGTGGAAGAAGAACAGACGGACATCACCGTGATTCGCGTGTCCATCCACGTGAATCTCATACTCTAGTGTCTCACCAGGCTTGGGCAGGCCACCATGGTAGGTGAGCTCACAGCCGAGTAGACGGTAGACACGTTCTCCTTGGTTGAGCATGTCTATGCCTAGATAAGAGATCAAGAGCAAGTCGGCCTGACCAGACTCGATCATAATCCCCGCAGGCATGACTCCGTGGTGTAGATACCAAGAGTCGTGGCTGACGTCGGTCTCGGTCCAGATCGTTCCTAAGCCCATAGAGCACGGCTCGGCATCTATCCCGGTGACCCGGTCGGCTAATAGTAAGGGAGGCTCCGGCATGCGAACTTGTTTGTCGTATTGGTCCTGCTCAACAAACTTGGGTCCAAAAATCTCTGAGATCTTGCCACTAGCACCTGTCTCCAGCTGCTCTCGGGATAGTTTCAAGCCTACAGGAGAGTGCCGATTGGGCACTTGGGCAGATTGAGTGGCTGCCTTGGACTTGGCCTTGACTTCTGGCTTGGCCGGGGCAGAAGTGGCCTTCTTAGCCACCATCTTGGGCAGCTCGATGGTGGCCCCATTGCTGGGCTGCAGAGGAAGGGCAGGAGCGGGGGCAACTATCTGAGGCTGTGCGGTCACTTCGGGTGCGACCGGGATAGTTTCCAAGGAGCTAGGTGCGGGCTCATAGGCGAAACTCGCCTCTAGAACTTCGATCTCAGGAGCCTCCACGTCGCCAACTTGCTGAAGGAGCAGCTGTTGAGCCTGGTTTTGCAGCGCCATGAACTGCTGTTGAAAGTGTGCCTGAGTAGCAAGGAACTGCTGGTGCATCAGCGAAACTTGCTGATGGTATTGGGCAACAGCAGCGGCAGCGGAAGTATCTTCCGAGAGGTCGTAACGGGGCTCTGCCACTGGTGGAGGTATAGTTGCCGCCTCCGGACTGGCCAAAACTGTCTCATGAGACACCGCTGCGGGCTGTGAGGGATCTGCTGGGGCGACCACCAGGTCCTCCATCCTCGGGGTGCTTCCCGTCTTAGGAAGCGCAGGCGCTGGGGCCATAGTTTGCATCGGGGATTCTTTAAAATTAGACATCGTTTCAACCTTTGCAGGAGGTAGTTTTCGACTGTTTTCCGGAAGCCGAATGGGAGCTTTAACCGGAGCTTGGTGGGCTGAATGAAGCAACTTGGGCGCCGAGACTTGATAGGGAAGTGGGGCCTTGAGCTGCTCTTCTAGCCAGGAATAGTTAACTTCTACGCCAGCGGCTAATAGTTTAGCGACGGCTTCGATGATGGGCTGTAGCCCTTGACCCTTTTTATCGAGCTGAAGAACTAAGGCGGGCCGATCACCGAGAATTTGTTTGATCCACCGAGAGCAGGCGCCCTGAGGTCCATGCTCGATAAAGATGCGAACTCCATCCTTATAAGCAGCTTCGACGGTCTTGCGGAAATCGATGGTGTTTTC
>SPJK01075743.1_pt1 | contig 14710 bp, 10 predicted proteins | sample 3741771 | NCBI WGS metagenome assembly SPJK01 (sample SAMN10925997, study PRJNA522277) | cold seep metagenome | isolation source: Elba SIP-enriched marine methane seep metagenome, extraction at timepoint T2 | place: Italy: coast of Elba, Mediterranean Sea | reverse complement strand
CTTCATATCAGCAGATTACATCGCATGTTTAAACTGATTGCGAGCCTCCGATGACCCCTGCGAAGATCTTGATCGGTCAGATCATCGTCGTGTTCGCGATCATTGTCGGGACGGTTTGGGGCGCGACCCAATGGACCGCTCATCAACTCGATTTTCAACCTGCATTGTGCGCGCCATGGTTCGTTGCCCTCGAAACGCCAGTCTATAAACCTTGGCGCCTGTTCCAATGGTGGTATGCTTACGAGGCCTACGCTCCAGAGATCTTCACTAAAGCGGGCATGATCGCCGCAAGCGGTGGACTGATCGGCATTGTCGCCGCAGTCATTGGATCTGTCTGGCGCAGCCGCTATGAGCGCAATGTCACAACCTATGGCTCCGCGCGATGGGCAGAAGAGAGCGATGTTCGCAAAGCTGGACTCTTGAAGAATGACGGCGTCTTCCTTGGGACATGGGAAGGAAAGTATCTACGTCATTCCGGCCCCGAACATGTGCTCGCCTTTGCACCCACGCGATCCGGTAAAGGCGTCGGACTCGTCATCCCGACTTTGCTTTCCTGGACCGGGAGCACAATCATTCACGACATAAAAGGGGAGAACTGGGACCTAACTTCCGGCTGGCGATCTAAGTTCTCGCGCTGCATTCGGTTTGATCCAACCGATCCGGCATCACCTCGTTACAATCCACTCGCTGAAGTTCGGCTCGATCTGAATGTCGTGCGCGACGTCCAGAACATTGCAGACATTCTGGTGGATCCTGATGGCAGCTTGGAGCGAAGCAGTCATTGGGAGAAAACTGCCCATGCACTGCTCGTCGGCGCTATCTTACATGTCCTCTATGTCGAAGACGACAAAACGCTCGCTGGTTGTGCGCGGTTTCTATCGGATCCATCCCGGACGTTTGAAAAGACGCTAGGCGTTATGCTCAAAGCCAAGCATGCGCAGCATGACGTCAAAGATACGATTGCACAGGTTGCGCGCGAGCTTTTAAACAAGTCGGAGAATGAGCGTTCGGGCGTGCTCTCAACCGCCATGAGTTTTCTAACGCTTTACCGCGATCCAATCATTGCTTCCGTAACTGGCGGGAGCGATTGGTGCGTCCACGATCTGGTCGATGCTCCGAATCCGACCTCTCTTTATTTCGTCATCCCGCCTTCCGACATTTCTCGAACAAGACCGCTCATTCGGCTGATTTTAAATCAAATTCTGAAACGCCTGACAGAGCGGTTGGCTGGGAACGGGCAACGTCAATTGCTATTGATGCTGGATGAGTTTCCAGCGCTTGGTCGATTTCAGTTTTTCGAAGAGTCGCTTGGATATATGGCGGGCTTCGGGATCCGCGCCTTCTTGATTGCTCAGTCGCTTAATCAGATCGAGAAAGCCTACGGCCCGAGCAATTCAATCCTCGACAATTGTCATGTCCGGGTCGCTTTTGCCACCAATGACGAGCGCACCGCCAAACGGGTTTCGGAAGCCCTGGGCACAAAGACCGAGCTTCGGTCGCAAAAGAACTATGCCGGTCACCGGCTCGCGCCATGGCTATCACATATGATGGTTTCTCGACAGGAAACCAGTCGTCCACTCGTGACACAAGGCGAGGTTATGCAACTGGCTCCGAACGAAGAGATTGTGATGGTGGCCGGATTTCCTCCGGTTCGAGCCAAGAAGCTTAGATACTTCAAGGATAGTAACTTTGTCTCGCGCGTGTTGGATCCGCCTAGGCGTGAAGACGCTCCCAATACTAATCGTGTGCCACTTAGATCTTCGCTCAACTCGTCTGGTGCGCCGACGCCGTCCTGCGGACAGTTGGAGATGAAACTTCCAGAACGACTGGAAAGTACAGAGATTGAGCGGTCATCCCAGTCAGAACCGAACGTTGCGGCCGAAGATGACGCGGATGAGCTGCCCACCAAACGCGCGAAGCTCGCGGCGTTGGATCGGAGCAGCGATGCAGATTTCTTCCCAATGGACTGAGCATGGCAAAACCACGGATCAATATACATATTCCAACCGACCTGCACGCATTGCTCCACGAGGAAGCGCGCCGCCCTGGCGTAACCAAAACGGTCATCATTGAGACAGCCTTGCGCGCGTACTTTTGCCCTGACTCAAAACTGGGATTGGAAGAGCGTTTACTTGATCGATTGGATAAGTTCGACATTCGTCAGGGAGCAATGGAGCGTGATATCTCTGTCTGTCTCGAGACGCTTTGTCAGTTCGTGCTCTATTGGCTCACCCGAATTGAGCCGATCCCGGAAGGTGAACGTAGTGCAGCACAATCCCTCGGAAAGAAGCGCTACGATCATTTCCTAAGTCAAGTGGCTCGCAACCTCGCAACCGACGGCGCACTTGAACATTTGAGCGCCTTGTCGAACCATGAAACCGGGATCGCCTCTTTTGCGAAGGGTAGTTCGCATGATTGAGATGCCTCAACTGACCGAATTCCACGAGCGTATTGCAGAGGCACAGGGCCTGAATCTGTATGGAAAATACAGCGAGCGAGAAGCAGCTGATGTCCTCAATCTTTCGATTGTGTCGCTTCGACGGTTACGCAAAATCGGCGAGATCGAATTTGTTCGAATTTCACCCAGAAAGATTTGCTTTTTCGGGTTCCAGTTGATTCAATGTTTGGTGAATTCAATGGAGAGCGGACCATGCCCAGATACAACTCAGAGAAGCCATTTCAGATCGGAGAATTCTGGTTATCGAAGCGGCCGAAGAGTGAGGCATGGTACCGAACCTGGTTTGACGGCGAAGCTCGACAAACACGCCGCATTAGCCTCGGCACATCGGATTTTGACGAAGCCAAGCAAGCACTAACCGACTGGTTCGTTCTCTATCATACCAAAACTGAAGAAGCGCCCGAAGAATCAACGCTCGCTGAATTGTTCGCTCGTTACTATGAGCAGTACGGCTCCAAATTGCGCAGCCACGACAACGTTCAGCGCTACTTACGATATTGGTTAGACTTTCACAAAACAGCCACGGTGAAAGAGGCTTGCGCCCCAGCGCGGCAGCAAGCGTACCGAGAGTATCTACAGACTGAAATGAAACTCTCGAAGAATTCTATCCGGCAGATTCTCACGGTCGGAAAGGCGGCGCTGAATTGGGCGTGGAAACGAGGTGAACTCGCGTCGGTTCCATACATAGAACTCGTCAAAGTTCCCACACCGCCTCCAAAAGGTCGTCCACTTGAGGTCGAGGAAGTCGCTGAACTCCTCGAAAATGCTGAATACCATTTGAAAGCGTTTATTGTGATGATGATCTCCGGCACGTCCAGGAATAGAGCGATCCTGGATCTTAAGTTCGAACAGGTCGATTTTCGCAATGATCTAATTGATCTTAATCCCAAAGGGAGAGAGCAAACACTCAAGTTCCGCCCGCAGGTGAAAATCCCTCAGACCGTCAAACCATGGCTTTTGAAACAACAGGAGTTAAGCCAGACGGGCCACGTCATCGAATTCAAGGGAGCGCCCGTAAAGAGTGTCCGCACCGCGTGGCGCACTGTCCGCAAATCGACAAAAATGGATGCCGCCGTTCAACCTTATGGCCTTCGTCACACGATGGCTCGATGGTTGAGAAAGAGTAGCGTCCCCGCGTGGGAGGTCGCCGCGCAGCTTGGCCACAAGTCTCCGGATGTCAGCACCACAGAGATCTATGCGCCGTTCGATCCTTCATATCTCTTCAAGTCTACCGCAGCAATTGATGCGTTCCTCTCGGAGGTTGCGTTACAATTGCGTTACACTTCAATCTCAGAGTATATGCTGAAAGAGATAAAAATCATTGCAAATCAAGGTGGTGGTTGGTGGTTCGGGGGAGACTTGAACTCCCGACCTCACGATTATGAGTCGTGCGCTCTAACCAGCTGAGCTACCGAACCATCAGAAGCGCGCTGCATACACTGGGCATTGGCCCTTCGCAACCACTCTTGTGCGCCAAAATCAGCGTGGCCAATCATCGCTCAGCTGGGCCGAGACGAAATGCTGTTCGAGTTCCGGGCTGGCGAAGAAGAAGGTCGCTTCGGTGATCACGGCGGTATAGTCCTGACGGATCGTTCGAAACGCCGCTTTGGCTTCGAATTTCAGGCGGAATTGCGAGACATAGGACAGGCCCCATTCCGGTTCGGCTTCGAGCAGATAGCTTTGCTCGAACCGGGTCAGGCGACCGCCTTTCGGGCCGCGCACAGGGCGGGGCAGGGTGTAATCAATGCGCATGAACCGGCCATTCAGCGGCTCCATCCAGGCTTCGGCCTGAAGGCGCTGCGTCGCCCAGATATCGAGCGCATTGTCATTGGCTGAGGGCGCATGGTGAAATTTCAGGCGCCAGGCTGGGCCCATATCGTCGACATAGACGGTTTCGCCGAAACTGGCGCGCAGATCGTCCGGGAACAGGCGGCCATCTGGCGCGGCTTCCGCGCCCCAGGTGGCGGCGGCCTGGTCCAGGTCACTGTCCTCGCCGCGGGCAATGATCAGGCGCCAGCGCCGGCCGTCCGGCTCGCGCGGATCGAAACTGAATGTGCGGCTGGCCTTGGCGCTGCTCATCTCGACTGTGAACGCCGCGCGCAGGCTTTCCGGCGCTTCAGTGGCGCGCAGGGCCTCGTCCATCGGGCCGGTGCCGACGATCAGAGGAAAGGCGAGGCTGAGGACGAAACTCATGCAAGCTGTCTCGGTTTTAATTACGTCTGGTTTAAGGCAGACAAGATTAACTTTGAGAGCTTGCCGGTTTCAGGTTTATGCGGCGTGAACGCCGCGTTTATTTCGCGCATGAAATACGCCCGGTAGGTCGATCTGACCTCCCGGGCGTTTCAGGATTCATGGTGCGCCGAACTTAAGCGGTCGGCAGCTTATAGTCCTTGAAGATCTCGCGCAGTTTCAGCTTGTTGATCTTGCCAGTGGCGCCGAGCGGAATCTCGTCAATGAAGGCGACATCGTCCGGGGTCCACCATTTGGCGATCTTGCCTTCCAGCTGGGCCAGCATTTCTTCCTTGGTCGGCTCTTCGCCAGGCGCGGCCTGAACGATCAGCAGCGGGCGCTCATCCCATTTCGGGTGATAGATGCCGATCGCAGCCGCGTTCGCGACTTTGGCGTGGCCGACGGCGATATTCTCGATATCGATCGAGCTGATCCACTCGCCGCCGGACTTGATGACGTCCTTGGCGCGGTCGGTGATCTGCATGGTGCCATACTGGTCCATATTGGCGACATCGCCGGTGTCGAAGAAGCCGTCTTCGTCGAGCACGTCGCCGCCATCGCCTTTGAAATAGCCGCCTGCAATGGCCGGGCCGCGAACCACGAGGCGACCCGAGGTCTCGCCGTCCCAGGGCAGGTCATTATTCTCATCATCGACAATCTTGAGCTCGACGCCGAACGGTGGGCGACCCTGCTTGAGCTTCTGCGCCATGCGAATGTCGATATCGGCGTCCATCAAGTGCGGTGGAAGCGAGCCAAGCGTTCCGAGCGGGCTGGTCTCGGTCATGCCCCAGGCGTGGATCACATCGACTTCATACTCGGTCTCGAAGGCGCGCAGGATGGCTTCTGGAATGGCCGAGCCACCGATCAGCACCTTGTTCAGGTGCGGCAGTTTCAGGTCATTCTCGCGCAGATAGGTCAGCAGGCCGAGCCAGACAGTCGGTACCGCAGCTGTGATCGTGACTTTCTCCGTGTCGAGCAGCTCATAAATGCTGGCGCCGTCCATTTGCGCGCCCGGCATGACCATATTGGCGCCGGTGGCCGGACAGCCAAAGGCGAGGCCCCAGGCATTGGCGTGGAACATCGGGACAACCGGCAGGACCACGTCATTGGCGCCCATGCCCATTGCGTCTTTCGACATGGTGATCAGCGTGTGCAACACGTTGGACCGGTGCGAATAGAGCACGCCTTTCGGGTTTCCGGTCGTGCCGGATGTGTAGCAAAGCCCGCAGGCCGTTTCTTCCGGGAAGTCGCCCCAGCTGGCATTCAGCGACTTGCCGGCAATCCAGTCATCAAAGGCCACCGCGCCGAGTGAATTGTCCGGCATGTCATCGGCATCTGCGAAGATGACAAATGTCTTGATCGTCTCGAACTTGTCTTTCACCGCCTCGATAATAGGCAGGAAAGTGATGTCGAAGATCAGGACCTTGTCTTCGGCATGATTGGCGATCCAGGCAATCTGGTCCGGATGCAGGCGCGGATTGATCGTGTGCAGCACCGCGCCAATGCCCATCGTGCCATACCAGGCCGCCATGTGCCGGGCCGAGTTCCAGCCGAGGGTCGCGACCCGGTCGCCAAGGCCGATGCCGCCTTCGATCAGCGCGCCAGAGACCTGTTTCGAAAGGTCATGAAGCTCGGAATAGGAGGTGCGGACAATGTTGCCGCCGACGCGGCGGGTGATGATTTCGCGGGTCGGGTTGATACGCTTGGCGTGTTCCAGAATCTTGTTCGTGGTCAGCTGCCAGTCTTGCATGATGCCGTGCATCGGGGATCCTCCAAATATCTGTGTTCTTTTCACCTCTTTCGAGGTCTGAGGATTGTTGTAGGTTGGCGAGCCCAGATCGGCAAGAATCGAAAGCGGAATCCCATGCGACCTATCCTCCCAATGCTCGTTTTAGCAGCAGGCTTGACCCTAGCCGCGTGCCAGCCGGATGCGGGGGAGTTTGATCCTCCAGGCAGCAGCGATGCCGTCGTGAATGAGCTGGCAAACACAAATGATGAGATGGGCTCCGATGTCGATCTCGCTTACTCGGTTGGTCCGCTCCCGGCCTTCTTCGATTGTGTCCGCGACAGTGGCGGCATGTTGATCGCGTCGCATCGCGGTGGACCAGCGCCGGGCTATCCGGAGAATGCGATCGAATCCATGCAATACGGGCTCGATCAGGGCATTCTCGTGCACGAAATCGATGTCGCCGAGAGCCGGGACGGTGTCCTGTTCCTGATGCATGATCGCACGCTTGGGCGTACCACGACCGGTGATGGCTATGTCGCTGACACCGATTGGGAGACGATCCAGAGCCTCAACCTGAAAGACAATGAGGGCGCCATCACCGCGTTCACCGCGCCGAAGCTTAGCGATGTCCTGCTCTGGGCCAAGCAGACCGGGGCGATTGTCGAACTCGACAAGAAAGAGACGACCAGTTTCCGCAACATCATTTCGCACGTCCGCGCCGCCGGGGCAGAGCAGAACACGATCCTGATCACCTATAATGATGATCAGGCGAAAGAAGTGGCGCGCCTGGCGCCGGACCTGATGATGACGGCTGGCGTCAATAGCCGTGACCATCAGCAGGAACTAGAGGCCGCTGGCGTGAACTTTGACCATGTCATCGCCTGGATGGGGATCAGCAATCCCAATCCGCGCGCGTTCGAGGCGGTCGGTCGCCGCGGTGTCGAGACGGCTTTCGGAACCCTCGGCCGCGCGGGTGAGCGCCTGGATGACCAATATTGGGCCGATGGCGATGGCAGCGAGTTCCAGGCCCTGGCAGATGGTGGCCTGACCATGCTGGCGACGGATACGCCGTACCGTGTTGCGGCCGCGCTCGACGTTGATGATCTTGCTCTCAGCGCCTGCGCCGGGCGCTAGAGCACAAACCGCGCGCGCTCGTTCGAGCTGATGAACTCGACCATTTCATCGTAGGACGCGCGCTCCAGCAGTGAGATCGCGGTCATGCGCTTGGCCTGGGTCTTGGCCGCATCGAGGGCCTGATCAGCATGGCTGATCGCTGTCGCATAGAATTGCATGCGCCGCGTCTCGCGCTGCGGGCGCAGGCCTTCCAGCATGGCGCGGACGCCGACGGCCAGGATCGCAAATGCGATGGCCAGCGCGCTCAGCACCGATGTGCTGTCTTCAAACGGGCCCCAGACCGTGCCGCCGAGGGCGATGAAATTGGCGATGAAGGCAAAGACCACGAGCAGGTAGCTCAAATTGCCGAGAATGTGCAGCTGCTTGGACGGCGATGACCAGAACTTGCCTTCCGATGACAGGACATAATTGGTGTACTGAATCTGCCCGCGCATCCGCGTTTCCTTATAAGCGCGGTGGACTTCGTCCAGATGTGCCTGATGCGCCTTGTCCGGCTTCATCGCCGCCTTTCTGGCCCAGGCCTCATCGATCCAGAACGCGGATTCGGATTTCGGGTCGGCAATGCTCTGGCCTGAATGCGCCGCGGCGGAGGTTTGCGTATACTTGGTGTATTCGCTGGAAATCTGATCGACAAACCTCCGCTTGAAGCGCTGGAAATTGAGATCCCGCTCGTCCAGCCAGGCGGCTTTTGCGTCAGGAGAATCTGCAACAGCCGCGATTTCTACCGCATGTGCCGCAAAATACTGCGCGTGCCATTGGCGCAGGCGTTCATTGATCAGCCGCTTCATCAGCCAGTCGCGTTTCACCTTGCCGAAGCCGAGCCCGATATTGCCGAAGACGAGCGCAAGAATGCCGAAACAGGCGCCCGCAATGGCGAGATAATGCAATATCGGGGCATGGTCTCGCTCGGCAGGCCAGATGTCTCTGACGATCACGTCGAAAGGGAAGGCGAGCAGCGAGAGCGTGGCGAAAACCAGCGCGGCGCAGCCAATCCATCGCGAGCGTCGTTTTGCCTGCACAGCCAACCGATCGACGCGCAGGAACTCTTCCCTCAGCGCGGGATGATCGAGTGCGAAGAAGACGTTTGGATAGCTCCGCTCCGCCAGTGCGCGATCTTCTTCCGACAATAGAAGTTCGTCATTGAACCGAAATGTCATGCGCCCGTCCCTGGCCAGCCTGCCTGGGGGCAAGAAACACGTTCGCTTCGCAACTGGCAAGAAGGTTTCGCCCTTGCAGGCTGAAATGAAACGACTTTTCAGAACGCCCAAAAAGCAGGCAAGCGCCAAGTTCCTCTTTGGATTGCTCCGATTTTATGCGATGGCTGGGAACAAGGTCGCATTAACTATAAAACATAAGAGAGACCGGGGGACATGGCGCATATTTTCTTATCCTATAGCAGGGCGGACCGACCGACTGCGCAAATCATAGCAGAAGCGCTGGAGGCCGAGGGCTTTTCGGTCTGGTGGGACAAGGTGCTCAGAGCCGGGCAGACTTACGATGAAGTCACCGAAAACATGCTGCGGGATTCCGCTGTCGTCGTCGTCTTGTGGTCGCAGACATCGGTCAAATCCAAATGGGTGAGGGCCGAGGCAACGCTCGGACAGCGCAGCTGCGAGATGGTCCCGGCCATGATCGAGGATGCGGACCGCCCGATCATGTTCGAGCTGACGCAGACGGCTGACCTCATCGGCTGGGCTGGCGATCGCAATGAGGCCCGCTGGGCCGACTTCGTCGCCGACATCAAACGCTCTCTCGAAAAGCACGACGCCGCAGCTGCGGCGCCAGAGGCCCCTGCCGCCAGCGCCGCGCCTGCCGCTCAAGGCGACGCGACGATCGAGACGGTATTCTGGACATCGATCAAGGATGGCGACGACCCCGCTGATTTCGAGGCCTATCTGAAACGCTATCCGGACGGGCATTATGCGGCCCTCGCCAGAAATCGCCTCGCGGCGCTGGGCGCGCCCGCCGCCGCTTCTGCTGGACCTGAACCCGCGCCAAAGCCGGCTGCGGCGGCGCCAGCGCCCGATCCGGCGCCAACAGCGCCGCCTGTTACCGATACGCCGGAAAAGAAAAAGTCCTCCAATCCGCTGCCAATGCTGATCGGTGCTGTCGCCGTGCTCGGCGTCGGCGGCTGGTTTGGGATGCAAGCGCTCAACCCTTCGGATCCTGATACTGAAACCGAGGCAGAGACCGAAACTTCGACGCCGCCTCCGCCGAGCTGTGATGTCTGTCCGGATATGGTGGAATTGGCGGGTGGGACGTTCACCATGGGCTCGCCCTCGTCTGAAGCCAACCGGTCCGGCAATGAAGGGCCACAGCACGAGGTCACACTGCGACCGTTTGCGATCAGTGCCACCGAAATCACGCGCGCCGAGTGGCAGCTCTGCGTCGATGCTGGTGGCTGTAGCGGTACGCAGGGCGGGGAAAGCAGCGCGCCCGTGACCCGCGTGAGCTATGATGACGCCGCCGCATATGCAGACTGGCTGTCCGGGCAGGGCGACCGGAGATATCGCCTGCCAAGCGAAGCTCAATGGGAGTTTGCCGCGCGCGGCGGGACCGATACGCCTTATTGGTGGGGATCGGGCTTTCCTGGCCCAGGCGTCGCCGCCGGGTCCATGGCCGATACAGCTGATCTGCCCGTCAATCCGTACGGGGTCTCAGGCATGTTGGGCAACGTCCGCGAGTGGGTCGCTGACTGCTATGTCAACAATTACTCGGATGCGCCTGCCAATGGCAGCGTTGTGCGCAATTCTGGTTGTGATCGCTTCGTCGTGCGCGGCGGATCCTGGCGCCTCGGCGCCGCAGAGCATCGCGCCGCAAACCGCGCCCGGTTCAGCCGATCGATCCAGGATCGCTCCGTTGGCTTCCGGGTCGTCGCGGAATCCGCCGCAGACTAGTTGGTCACGACCTCGATCACAACGCGTCGGTTGAGCTGCTCGGCCACGCCATCTTCGGTGAGCACGGCGAGTTCGTCCTCGCCATAGCCGACGGTGGTGATCACGCGTCCATCAAGCCCGTTATTGACGAACCAGTCGCGTACGAAATTGGCGAAGCGGATGGTTTGAATACGGCTTTCCGCGTTTGCCCCGGCAGTATCATTATAGGCGCTGATGGTCATCGACAGGATGGTTTCATCACTCTCCAGAACCTCGCGCAGCACGGCTTCGTATGGGGTCAGGTCGGGCGAGTCATAATCGGAGACATAGAACCGCGTCACGGTTGGTTGCGATTGCGGTTCTGCCATCGGCTCTATGTCGGGCTCGGCCGCAGCAGGTGGCGGTGGTGGAGGTGAGAGACTGCGATCGCGGCGCGGCGGCGCCTCGTCGGTGACGTCAACGGCACGGCCGCCGGCCGGGAAGGCGGATCGGTGCAGGGTGCAGGCCTCGGTATCCGGCGCGATCGACGCGTTCACGCGATAGTATTGATCGCCGTCCGGCAGGCCGCCATAGCGCGCGATTTCCAGGGCGCGTTCCTGCGGCCCGGTCTCGCCAATGGTGCACATCATATCCCAGAGAATGGTCGGGTTGTCGGAATAGTAATTGTGGCCGACGCCGAAGAGCTGCGTGGTCACAGCGGTCGCATCGATCGTCTGATAATTCTGAGCATCACGAATATAGGGCTTGTCGGTGTCGGTATCGCCCAGCCGTTTCGCCTGGTTGAGAATGTTCGAGGCCAGCAGGGCGCGATCTGTGTCCGATGTGTAGATGGTGACATTGGCGTCGAGATTGTCGAAAACGCCATTTGCAGCAGCGAAGACTTCACGTTCCACATCGGCGGCGACGAGCAGGATACGAAACTCCAGATCGTCGCGATCATGGCGGATCAGATAGTCCCGAGCGTAGTCTTCTAGCGCCTTGGTCAGGACGCGATTGCCCATGGAATGCGCGATGATATTGATGCGATCGACATCGAGGTCTTCGGTGATCAGATCGAGAAATTCCTCAAGATAGGGCGCAGAGGCGAGCGAGCGATCACGATCACCGCGATAATCGTCGATGGAGACCTCGCCAACCGACGGCCAGCTGTAGAGGACCGGCACGCCAACATCGTAGATATCATTGCGCGACAAGTCGTTGGACAGTTGAGCCGCGCGCACCAGGGCTTCGTCGAATTTGACGTTGAAGCCGTGCACGAACAGCAGGACCGCATTGGAGCCCTCATAATAGATGGCGTCCTGAAGCGTGGCGGTGAACTGCTGGCGGCCACTCGTCGTGATCCGCGTCAGGAAGACATATTCGGCGAGCTTGTTGGCATCACTGGGCGCCTGGCCTTGCACGTGCGGTGTTTCTCCGCGCTCACGCGAACCGCCCTCGTCGACGAGTTTCGGGAGCCAGATATCGGCGCGGCCGAGCCGGAGTGCTTCGCCATTTTCGCCTGTGCCTTCGAAGACATCCGCGGACTCCGACGCCAGGGTGGCATCGCCGGTCTCGAGTTTGCGATTGGTTCCGTACCAGACGCGGACACAGTCGACTTTTCGATTGAGGTCGCCTTGCGCGATCAGCTGATCGCAATCTGTGCCGAAATCCGGATGCCGAATGACGAGAGGCCGATTGAGCCACCACCAGGCGGCCGCACCGCCAACGCCAACAATCACCACGATGCCGAGAAACCACTTAAGCACACGTCACCTCCCGATACTCCACCGAGCTCTTGTACATCAGATTTGCCGGGCAGAACAAGTTGAAGGCTACCGCAAATGCGACGCGCTTTCGCAATCGCTCGAAATGCGCCTATATCGCTTCAAACCCGCAATATTCAGAGCCAGTCACATGTCCGATTTCCTGCTTCTTGCTTTCATCGTGTTATGCGCCGGGATTATTGCCGTTCCGATCGCGACGCGCCTGAAGCTCGGATCGGTGCTCGGCTACCTGATTGCCGGTATCTGTATCAGTCCGTTGCTCGGGCTGTTGCAGGTCGATGTCATAGCGATCCAGCATTTTGCCGAGTTTGGCGTCGTCATGATGCTGTTCCTGGTCGGGCTTGAGCTCGAGCCGAAACTGCTCTGGCAGATGCGTAATCGCCTTATGGGACTGGGCGGGGGGCAGGTTCTGCTGACTATGATCCTGGTCATGTCAGTGGCCATGGCGTTCGGGCAGCCGTGGAATATCGCACTGGTGATCGGCATGATCCTGGCGCTGTCCTCGACTGCCATCGTCCTGCAAACCCTCAACGAGAAGGGCCTGATGAAGAGCGATGGCGGACAGGCCGGCTTCTCCGTTTTGTTGTTCCAGGACATTGCGGTGATCCCGATGCTGGCGCTGCTGCCACTGCTGGCTTTTCCGGAAGTGGCGCAATTGACGGCCGGTGCGGAAGGCGGCGAGCATGCCAGCCTGAGCATCGTGGACGGTCTGAATGGCTGGCAGACCATGCTGGTCACAGTCGGCGCGGTGGCGGCGGTGATCCTGGGCGGAAACTATCTGACGCGCCCGGTTTTCCGTTTTGTCGCGAGCGCCAATCTGCGCGAATTGTTCACGGCCACTGCGCTGGTCATGGTTATCGGCATTGCGCTGTTAATGACGGTGGTGGGCCTGTCCCCAGCGCTCGGGACCTTCCTGGCCGGGGTCGTCCTGGCCAACTCGGAATATCGCCACGAGCTGGAATCCGACATTGATCCGTTCCGAGGACTGCTGCTCGGCCTGTTTTTCATTACCGTCGGGGCGAGCATTGATTTCGGGCTGCTGTCGCAATCCTTCGGCATCGTCATCAGCATGACCATGGGGCTGATCCTGCTTAAAGCGCTCGTCCTGTTCCTCCTGGGCACAATCTTCAAGATTCGCGGGGCGCAGCGCTGGTTGTTCACACTGGCGCTGGCACAGGCTGGCGAGTTTGGCTTTGTCCTGCTCTCCTTCACCACGGCGAACGGCATCCTGCCAGACCCGATTGCTGATCAGTTGTTGCTGGTCGTCGCCCTCTCCATGTTGATCACACCGCTTCTGTTCATCCTCTATGATCAGATCGTCGCCGGCATTTATTCGCGCGGGCAGGAGCCGGAAGCTGATGAGATCACCGAGGATAATGGCATCATCATCGCAGGCAGGGGCCGAATAGGCGGCATAGTCGATCGCATGCTGCGCACCGCTGGCTATACCTCGACCGTGATCGATTACAGTTCCAAGCAGCTCGACATGTTGCGCATGTTTGGCGTCAGCCATGCCTATTTCGGCGACGCGACACGTCCGGACCTGTTGCATGCAGCCGGGATCGACAAGGCCAAGCTGTTAATCGTGACGATTGACGACAAGGAACAGATTACCGAACTCGTTTCCTATGCGGCGCGCAAGTATCCGAACCTGCACGTCATCGCGCGCGCCGTCGACCGCCACCATGTCTATGAGCTCTGGGCGCATGGGTGCCGCGATATTATCCGCGAAACCTATGACAGTTCCCTGCGCATCGGGCGCTCGGCATTTGAGGCCATGGGCGTCCCTCGCGAGGCCGCTGACGAGATGAAAATGGCCTTCCACGAGATGGACCAGCAATCCATGATTGAAGTGGCTGATGTCTACGATATCGAGATCCCGGCGCACGAAAACGAAGCCTATATCACCCGCGTCCGTGAGCGGGCGGAGGCCTGGGAAGCCGAGCTGCATGACCGGATGATGGAGATCATGGAAGACGAACCCGAAAAGGCCTGACCTGTCGTTTTCGCCGGAAACGCTTGACCATTGCTGGAAATCTCGCGTAAGGGAGCGCCTCGGTTGAGGCGCCTGCCGCTCGCTGGACTCACGTCCCTGGTGAAGACCTCCCGGATTATCCGGCCTATCGCAGACCATTTCACACCCGGTCTGGCGGCAATGCGAGCCCCGCCCTTTGCAGGACCAAATGGATTTGTGAAAGGAATCTGTGATGACACATCACATCTATACGCGTGTGCAGGCGAAAGCCCGGGCGCGCGAGTTGAAAGCCAGAAGCGAAACAGGCCTGACCTATGCGTCGGCGCTGGAACAGGTCGCCCACGAGATGGGCTTTCGCGACTGGAACACCGCCGCGGCGCGGCTGTCGAACGAACCTGAAGCGTGTTGGCAGATTGGCGAACGCGTCAGCGGGGCCTACCTGAAGCGCCCGTTTCATGGACGCGTGCACGCGGTTCGCGAACTGCATGATGGCGCCGGCTATGAACTGACGCTGCATTTCGATGAGCCGGTGGACGTGGTCGACTG
>SPJK01038445.1_pt1 | contig 14715 bp, 8 predicted proteins | sample 3741771 | NCBI WGS metagenome assembly SPJK01 (sample SAMN10925997, study PRJNA522277) | cold seep metagenome | isolation source: Elba SIP-enriched marine methane seep metagenome, extraction at timepoint T2 | place: Italy: coast of Elba, Mediterranean Sea | reverse complement strand
GAGAGCCGCCTATGGCAAATTCGTACCCGAAACGGAGTTTTTGGTTGGTTACCTGGAACTTGGAGCACATGCTCTAATAGTTGTGGAGAAGGAACCCGAACTCGCGAAGTAGGCTGCTGGGATGACCAAATTCGCCGAGTCGCAGACGGATATTGCACCGACACAGTTCCAGCAACCCAGGAGAGTTGCGCCGATCACTCTGCTTGTAACTATCAGTACGGTGGTTGGAGTGGTTGGACTGCCTGTGTAAATGGCGCCCAGATGCGTACTCGTAATTGTATTCGAACGGAGGACAATACTTCGGTCGATTGCCAACTGTGTGGAGGTGTTTGCGCCGAAACTCAGAGCTGTAATACTTGTGGGCAATTCAGCCGCCAAGACACTTACCGCTCTGGAAGTCTCTGTCGTGAGTTATTTCCTGCATTTGTAAGTAGCTGCGTACAAGCTGGCTGCACCGCCCAAGTGGACGATGATTGCCGGTATAGCGCTGATAATAACAACTATGTATCGACCCTAATTTGTCGATAGTTTGATAGTTAAGCAGCCTGGCCTTGAAGGATTCGAGGTCAGGCTTTTTTTCGCATTGCCCTCATCTGTGGCAATCCACTTCCCGAAGTATCTACTCCTAGAGCATGAAGCATGCCTGCATAGATCTGTTTTTCACTCATCTGGGTTTCAGGCCGAGCAATGCCAGCGGGATCTTCAGGGTCAAAGCCGTAGGTGAGCCCTTTGGTAGGCTCAACGCCCCCCAACACTCGATTTCCGTTGAGTAGCGGTGAAAGTAAAGCATAGCCATTGTTGAGGTCATGAGCCGAACCGAAGCTCTGAGCCCCTTCTGGCCTACTCTTGGTGCGTCCAAACTCAGTCGCAAAGTAGATCAGACTCCGATCCCAAAGGCTCCCTCCATCACCATAAGGCTCCTCCTTGAGCAGATCTATCAAACCATCAGCCACCATCAGCAAGCGCTGCCACATAAGTGCCTGGGCAGCACGATGATGGGTATGTGAGTAATCGAAAGCCAGCGGAGGGTTAAGCGTACGAATGGGCCGTACTGAGGCATCTTGAAGCACGCTCAAGGTAGGCGAGATAGTTACCGATACCGAAAGCCGATACTTGAGGAGCAGAAAAGCCAAAGCGGCCTGGGCTTGAAAAGGGTCGGCTTGTAGGTCAGGAAAGCGCTCTGAAAGCCGCATCAAATCCGGTGAACTATCTAGCAAATAGTCTCGCAGTGGATAACTATCTGAGTGTTCCCGTAGATTGAGACGGTTAATCAATGACATGGCCTCCAGGCCGGCAACCTTCTCCCTTTGGCTACGCCAGCTCTTCAAAGAGGGACTATCAACAAAGCCGCGGTTAAATGAAGATTGGGGGTCAAGAGATCTATCTCTCAGCGCCCTAGCCTGACCGATGCGTGAAGCAGCTGGTGCCCCGCGCAGTCCTTTAGAACTATCCAAACCCAAAGACCAAAGCCAAGGCTCCAAAACCGGCTCAGCCCGAGCATAGTTTGGCAAGGAAGTATCGGTTCCATCCTCACTGAATCCAGCCGTAGCGAAGTTTACGTTGGGCAGAAGATAGTCAACGCCATACTGGGTGGCGACCGCCTCGGAGAGGGTTCTACCCTTCCAGGCGGAGTTCCCGTTGAGGCTGCGCTTTTGAGCAAGGCGGTGATTAACGCTAGTCCCCCTCTGACTTACCACCAGCAGGTCAGAGGCATGCTTTTTTACGAAGTCACTCTGTTTAAAACTATGTGGATAGTTGAAGGGCCCTTCGAGCCCCTCGGGATAGTGTACGGCTCGAAAAGGGGTCCCTGGTACCTGCTCAAGTAGTGCCTCAGGATAGCAATTCAGACCAGATGCCGCCGCCCCGGCTTCGGCCTCAGAGATGGCCAGAAAACTATCAATCAAGGAGGCTCCGCCAAACCCACAAATAGTAATTAGAAATCTAGGTTCGCTACTTTGACCATATAGATTGCAAGGCTTTGCTAGACTCAGCCCCAAGGAAGCTCCTGATAGGCCGAGCTTAAAGAACTCTCTTCTCTTCATACTCATCTAGGGCTCTCCATATGCATTAGTTTCTATCAAACGGTGTAGCATGGCCTCGACGCGATAGTTATCGACAGACATCAACCCTTGCCAAAGAAGCTTAAACTCATCTTTTTGATAGTTTTCCGGCGGCTTACCTACGAGCAGTATCCAGTAGTCTAGAACTATCTTTGCAGCGAAAGCCTGGCTATCAGCGGCTACCTGGCCCCATTGCCGCAAATTATCTACCGGCTGGCCTAAGACGCTTCCCGCTTCGGGCATCTGTAATACCTGGGGCCCGAGATAGGAGAAGTAGGTCTCTATTCTGGAGGTTGAGTAAGTACCGAAATCAGAGGTGAGGCCATGATAGTTCTTGAAGGGGTATGCCAAAGCATCGAGGGTGGAATGACAGCGGCGACACTCCGCCTCTTGCACTCCTGCTCGGTCATAGTCTTGGGGTTCCTCAGCTACGGGATAAAGCCCCTGCAACTGGCTAATATCGAGCCCTAGGTATTCACGATAGGCGTGGGCAGCGGCATTTCTGGGCAAGGAGCTGAACATGACGCCATTCACCAAAGCCCACCAGGTCGTGAGCATTCCGGCGCGATACTCTCGCCGCAAGCGCTGAGTACGGGTCTCTTCGGCCAAATAGGTAATTTGATAACGAAGACTGCCTTCGTCGCGGACGACGTAGTAATCGGCGGTCAATAGCTCACGCACATCTCGGTCGTCATGGCTGAGGTAAACAAAGAGGGCATAGTCATCTAGATAGTCGCCTAGGCCCTGCAAAGGCTTAACCTTAGTATGAGCCATTTGCCAAAGCTGGCCGTCTTGCCCAAGCCAGAAGGAACTATCCAAACAATAATCTAGAACCCGATGCAGGGCTCCCATCTTATCTTGAGTATCTATAAATGCCTGGTAGGTGGGATAGTCAGGACTTCTTCCACAGAAGTCTAGATAGATCTTCTTGAAAACATAGTTGGGATCATATTGACAGAACTGCCATCCATCTTTTTCTCCCGACTCGTCGCATACACGCTCGCTACTCTTGCTATCTGCATCTCCTGGGTAGGTCCCTTGCTCGATTTCAATTAGATTGCTCTGGCCGTCGCCATCGCTATCCAACGATCCACTGCGCTCTAGGGCTGCGGGCAAAGCTTGACTAAATTGAGCAGCCGTCAGGGGCCGACTTTGGCCAGGAAGTAGTTCCTGGCGCAATGCGTCACCAAAAGGATTGTGCGCTGGAGGAGTATCTTGATGGCAAAGAATACACTTTGGCACCGCGGGCTGGCAAAAGGGGCTCTGCGAATAGTTCTCACAGAACACCGCTGGTGCCTCTGGATATGCCGAAGCCTCGGTAGCCGTCAAAACCGCTACCAGACATAACAACCAGAGAGTCCGCTGCATTGATTAAAAGTATCCCAACAACTATCGGCTTGGATAGATAGGCTTGCCCTGTGAGCAGCAGCAATATTTTGCCTAAAAGGCAGCTTTCTTGTGGTTCTATGGAAAATACGCGCCCGATAGAGCGGGCTCAGGGTAAGAGTGCTCTGGTGCAGCCTGGAATGATAGTTGTATACTGTCTCTAGTAGCGAAAGCGCTGAACGGTCCCTTGCATCGAGGTGGCCATCTCCGCCAAGGAGGCGCTAGAAGCCTGGGCTTCGCTGGCTCCCTGGGTGGTATTCGCAGCGGCCTCGGCCACGACGCCTATCTTGTTGGCGATGCCGGCGGCCCTGTCGGCCACATCGCCCAAGCTCCGACTCATCTCGTCGGTGGTCGCGGACTGCTGCTCGACCGCGCATGCAATACTAGCGGTAATGTCGTTAATCGAGCGGATGATCTCGTCGATCTGGCCGATGGCTTCAATGGCATCACCGACACTTCCCTGAATCGCATCTATCTGACGGCTGATTTCGTCGGTAGCCGACGAGGTCTCTCGAGCCAGCTCTTTCACCTCACCGGCCACCACCGCAAAGCCCTTGCCAGCTTCTCCGGCCCGGGCGGCTTCGATAGTCGCATTGAGGGCGAGGAGGTTAGTTTGGTCGGCCACAGAAGTGATGAGTTTAATCACCCTTCCGATCTCGCTACTATGGCCATTGAGTTCATCGATAGTTGACCGTGTGCTAGCGGCAACCTTCACCGCTTGGCTACTAACCTCAGTCGCCTGGGAACAGTTTTTGGCGATCTCCTGTACGCTCGAACTCATCTCCTTCACCGAACCGGCAACCGTTTTGGTAGAAGTATTGATAATATCTGCGTCTCGTGCTGCCTGGTGAGAAGCGTCTGCTGTGCTCTTGGCACTCCCCAACAAGGCGTTACTCACCTTTGATAGTTTGTGGGAGGCACCAGCCAAGCCATCAGCGTCGCTAGACACCGAGGAGATTCTCTTCCGTAGATCAGACAAGAGCCGCTGCATACCCTCGCCAAGCTGTCCAATGCTATCAACACCCTGAATATGGACGTGGCGAGTCAGATCACCCTGTGCAGCTGAAGACACGACTTCTAATAGCTCCCGAACACTCTGCTGCAAGTGGGCTTGTTCTTCGATGCGCATCATTCGCTGCGAAAGTAACCGGGAGATACTTTTAAGGGTCTGATCACGGGCGGCAGAGTAGGCACCATGCTCGGGAATCGCGAAGTCGATGACACCCCAAAAATGGCCCTGACTGTACAGGGGGATCGCCACCGCTGATGACACTTGTTGACCATCTAGAGCCTGATTCCAATTACAGGTCAGGTCTTCCTGAGTAGACTGATAGACAGACTTTCTCTCCGCCCAAGCCTGCCCTAAACGGCCCTGCCCCGAAGCAAAAGAAATGCCTGAAAGCTGCTGGGGAGATACTGAATAGACACCTAAGCACTGAACACAATGGAGGCTACCATTCATGGCACACCACAGAGAAGCACCGCTCCAGTCAAAGGCGTCCACAATGGCCCGCATGCCATTCTCGAGGGCTTGTGGGCCAGATTGAGCCTCCTCAAGACTCTCTGCAGCATGGTGAACCGCGGTAGAGTTGGCAGCCAACTCTCTCGCTTCCTTCATTGCCTTGAGCCGCTCGACGGTCTCACAGATAAGCTCTGTCACTCGATAGACAGCCTCGAGACGCTGGTTTGAAAGCTTCTGGGGTTTGAAACTAATGAATTCCATCACCCCCAAGACTTCTCCCTGAGAAAGTATGGGGATACATAGGGAGGAGCTAATTCCATGGGCTTCGCTAAAGAAACTGCGAACGTCTGCAGAGGCAGCAAAGTCTTTGGAAAAACGTACTTTACGACGAGCAGCGGCCTGACCAGCCAGACCTTCCTCTGCTTTGAACTGCGTGCCCTTTAGCCAAGACTCAAGCTCCAGCGAGAATTCGCCGTACCCATATTCCCAACCAAAAGTAGCTCCGTCCTCTTCTTTGAGCCAATGGATGCCATGGTCAAACTCAAAGGAGCAGCAAATAGCCTTGAGCGAGGTCTCAATAACCTTGCGAGGGCATTTCACTCCTTTCAGATAGTTGAGAACGTCATTAATAATCCGAGCGGCCACGTGCTGTTCACGCAAGCTGCCCAACTCGGGTAATGACTCCTCGACGTTTAATATCGCGTCGAGGCCGCCCTTCCAAACACGTCCCTTTTTGGACGCTTTCGGTCCCTGGTCCGATTCCGCCACGTGCGGTCTATTCGGCGCTCCGAGTGGACGTTTGAGTTCCTCTAACTATCGCGAGCGCCTGTTGGATACTTTGTCGGTAAAGCGCAGGATTTTTGCTCCACAACTGACTATGCCCAGCCCCCGGGAACTCAATATAGCGCGCCTCGGAACCACTCAATTTAGCCAAGGTCTTGATATCAGAGGCAGGAGCCCGGATGTCCGTAGTTCCTGCCAGATACCAACAAGGCAGCCCCTTCAGTTGGGGCGCAGCCCGGAAAGGGGCGATATCATCGATATTTGCCGGCAGAATTAGCGGCGCCCAGAGCAACAAACCATAGTAAGCCAAAGAACTCAGTGGCTCAGGAAGAAACATCTCGGTGCGATATCGGGTTGCCGAGCGCAAGTCATAGTAGGGAGACTCAAGTATCACCGCCCCCACCCCCTCTGGATGGTCGGCCAAAGCAAACATAGTTGCCGCGGCCCCCAGAGAGTGACCAATCACCAAAATCGGCTCGGGAAAGCGCTTCAAATAGGTCAGCCCAGCTTGCACATCCTTCGCAGCGCTATATCCAAAGTCATTCAAGTCTCCCTCGGAATCACCATGAGCCCGGAAGCTAAGAGCTAGGGCACGGCAACCCCATCGACTCACCAGCTCAGCTAGGCCCCGCATATGAGCCCGACTAGCGCCGTTTCCATGTAATAGAAGTACCGAGCAGGTGGGGCGTGGCGGTTGCCAAAGCCAAGCGCACAGACTCAAACCATCCGAGCTGGTCAGCTTTAGAGGCTCAGAAAAATGCAGCGAGCCCCGAGGTGGCGGCTGCGGAAAAACCGCCTGGCGACGATGACTGAGCTTGTAGGCAACCAGACAAGAAGAGCCGAGCCAAGTAAGGACTCCTAGTACTAGAAGTATCGCGCTTCGGCGTAGCCAAGAGTTACCCATCAATAGTTCCTAATTATCCGCCAGATAGTTTAACTTACCGTGCACAAAGGTCGCGGTAATCTTTCCTTTGAAGTTACGCCCCATGAAGGAAGAGTTCTTGGATTGGCCTTTTAAACTATCTTTGGTGACTTCCCAGGTTGTATCGGGGTCGACCAAAGTCAGATGAGCTAGGCTATCCTTTCCTTGGATAGTCCCCAAACTATCACTTTGACGTAATACTTGGGCAGGCCCGGTGGTCATGAGTTCCACCGCCCGATGATCGTCGATAAAACCTCGATGCCTTAGTTCCAAAACTGCAGCAAAGGCGGTTTCTAGGCCAATTACGCCAAAAGGAGCCTCGGTGAAGCTCTTTTGCTTTTCCTCTTCGCTGTGAGGCGCATGGTCTGTGGCCACTGCATCCACGGTTCCGTCAATCACTGCTTGCACTAAGGCCTTTCTGTCTGCCTCTGAGCGCAACGGAGGATTCATCTTGAACAAAGTATCTCCACCGGCACAGGCTTCGTCGGTCAGCAATAGATGGTGAGGTGAAGCCTCGCAGCTCACCGGCAAACCTTTGGCCTTGGCCTGACGAATAGCTTCCAGCGACCGGGCAGTAGAAGTATGTAAAACGTGGTAGCGCGCCCCGGTTTTCTCCGCCAAGGCGACATCCCGCTCTACCATCACCCCTTCGGCGTCGGCAGACTGTCCTTTGACCCCCAGCGCCTCACTGGTAGGTCCTAATGTCATGGGTGCATGCTGGCTGATAGTTAGGTCCTCGGCGTGCTGCATAAACAGAAGGTCATGTTTGGCACATTCCTTTAAGGACGCCTCCATCAAGGCATCATCCATGACTGGCAAGCCATCGTCGGTAATAGCTACCGCCCCCGCGGCTTTGAGTGCTCCATGGTCGGTGAGTTCCTTGCCCCCCAAACCTTTGGTTGCCGCAGCTGCAACTAATAGATTGATCCCCGAGACCCGTTGAGCCTCCTCGATCTCATAGCGAACTAACTCCGGAGTATCCAAAGATGGCCGAGTATTAGGCATCACCACCACGGTGGTTATGCCCCCGGCAAAAGCGGCTCTACTACCTGATTCGATAGTTTCTTTATATTCGAAACCAGGTTGGCGGAAATGCACTTGAAGATCTATCAAGCCCGGCAAAGCCCACTGACCATTTGCCTGGATAGTTTTGTCTGCCTGCACATTGCTAGGAGGATCTAGCTCAATGCCCTCAGGTCCGACTAATACATCGGTAACCTTATCTATTCCTGCGTGAAGATCTATCACCCGAGCCCCGCGGATGAGGGTAGTTTCGCCCATGTCTCCAGCTATGCTGAGTGCGCTGTCTAGGTCAAATAGAGGCGAAAAACATGCTCGCTTAGAGACGTTTTTGAGTCAGGGTCCGAAGCCGATCACCTAAAGCTTTATCCCGAAGAATCTCACCGTGACTGGGTACCAAAACAACTGGCGGCCCCTCTTCAAGGCGCTCTAAGAGCCACCTTTTATAGGCGTTCTTGTCCTTGAGAGCCAGCCAAGGAAAGGTTTTGCCAATCTGAAGGCCTGGGGTCACCTGAATAAGCTTGAGGAAAGCGCCCTTCACTCCTCCAACCGCCTGGTGAACGTTGAAGAAAGCGTCACAAATGACCCAAATACGCCCCTTGGAAGCATCCACTTCTATCCAAGTCTCCCCGCTTTTGGTGCCGGGAGGCTCTAGAATTCGAGCATGATTCGGCATTTGGGCCTGAAGTAAAGAGAGGGGCTCAGGCAATAACCCACCGGTTTGTGCCTGCAAACGCTTATGCGCAGGGGCCGCAGCTACAATCCGCGTGCTTTCGAAGGCCTTAACGTGGGGCGCAAGACCGAGATTATGGAAGTGATTGGGCGCCAATAGGAACTGAGGCTCACCGAGAGCCTTGGTCGCATCTATCGCGGCTCGCTTCTTCAAGGGGCTATAGATGAGAAATGTCCCATCTTTAAGGCGCAAAGCGACCGAGCGTAGAGGGAACTCAAGAGGTGCCTCCAACTCAAAGAGACCTGCTTCTTCATCTATCGGCGTAAACCTAAATTCCGCGGCGGACACGGACGGCACAGGAGCACAGCTGAAGACGCAAGACTAGCGCCAATTGGACCATAGTTCGGTGGTTAAGGTCAGCTTTTGCTAGAGATAGGGAATGGTGAAGAGAGGTCGCCAGCTGGAGATAGTTCGCTAGCGAGAGGCCGGGAACTATTGAACGCTATAGTTCAACCGAGTGGTTCGAGCGCCACAGTCGTCGGTCACGGTAAGTTCAAAGTATCCGTCGCCACCTATTGAAGCAGGATTAGCAGCGCTGGACAGATAACTATTGAGCCGGACCTCGTCATTGCTCACTAGGAAATCAACCTCATCGTTGGAGTAGACATTCATCCGGTAGCTGGCGTTCCCCACTGTCAGGTCTCCAGAAGAATAGAGATAGATACGGCGCTCACCACTGGGAATGACCACCACGCCGCCCATGTCAGCGTAGGTAGCGCTGCGTGAACGGCGAATGCTGAAGGTAGGATCATTGACCATGGAACAGGTGATTTCCTCAGCCTCAAACTCTGCCACACAGTTCATGGGATTCTGGGTGCTCATGGAGATAGTTATCTGGGCTTGACTGCCATAACTTGCGCAATCCCCACTCCATTTGAGGAAGCGTCCAGTCGCCCGGGCCTGTGCGTCCAAGCGAATCTCGTTTCCGAAGTAGGTGCACATGACTTCGTTATTGCCGGGGCAGGTTTCGCCAGCACTTCCGTCCACAGTAACTGCGACCGCACCGTATTCTGCTTTGGGCACCCGAAGATCGAGTCGAGGACCAGTCGCCCCAACAAATTCAACAGTACAAGTACTAGCCATACCTGCGACTAGAGTTGCACTGGTGGGTGAGTTTGCCGAGCAATCGCCAGACCAACGAACCTCTGCCTGAGCATGGGCAGGTTGGGCATTGAAGACTATGGTCTCACCTATTCGATAGTTGCGTATACATTGAGCCGAAGTGCACATCTGCTCTTGGCCGGCGGGTCCAAAAGCAACCCGTCCATCGCCAGTCTGATTGAGCTCGATGGGAGTGACTTGAGTGGCGTCTTCGAACTGGACAGAGCAGTTGTTAGGCGCAGTACCACTCACAGTGACCTGGATAGTGTTGCCGGTAACCATAGCATCGCAATTAGTTCCGCTTACTGAAGTTAGGACATAGCCCGGGTCTGGATTGGCAGTGAAAGTGATAGTTGAACCGTCTAGGAACTCACAGGCAGTAGTAACGCAATCGCCCTGAGGAGTGGTCATGGCGGAGACAGGCTGGTAGAGACTGCCAAGATTATTCCCCATCTCAAGGAGAGGATAGTTCGCAAAAAGAGGTCCTTCTAGCGGGTGAGAAACACCGCCCGGGCTACCACTGCGGACAACTGCTCCCCCTGTGGAGACTGTGAAAGATAGCCCAAGGTACCCCAAGACATTCACATTGAGTGAACGAGTTACCCTTCCACCAGAAGAGGCTGTGGGAGCGTCGTAGACTGACAGCTCGTATACGCCAGCACCTCCAGCGGTCGGAACCATCTCAATGAGGTCTGTCTTGTCCTCTATCCCGATGATATTAACTATGTGGCTATCGGCCGGGGGAGTGAGGCCATGTTCAACCCTCTTCGTCGAAGCAACAAATGCTGAACAGGCAATCTCTCTGGCGCCCTGGTCCGTCCTGATATCAACCAAAGACGCGGTATTGGCTAGAACACTGTCATCAGCGCCAAAAAAACTCTCACCGAGTTGAATGTGCGCTGCGTGCCCCTCAGAGATGACATACAACCCGGAAGGATTGGACGCAGGGTCCTGTTCGTTGGTGGATTCGGTTCGCGGGCCCCCTCCACATGAAGTAAGAAGCCCAACAGAGGCGGCTAACACTGCTATAGAATTTTGGTACTTCATCGAAATCTCCACTTCTGAATATCCTAGAGAGTCATCTTGTTAATCTTATACAGGTCCAAAGCCACTTGGCTTTGCGAGATAGTTAGAGCTAAATAGCGATTATGACTTAATGAATGCCCCAAGACACAGGTACCATCACCGAGCCTGGTGCAATGGTTCGTCTGGGGTAGAACTATATCTTCCCAGTAACTTCCTTCGATAGAGCTGGCAAAGTGATAGATAGGAGGGCCTGCGCCCAGAAGCGTACTTTCCAGTTTCGAGGCGTCCTCGGTATCTAACTGGGCACCATCTTGAGTGTCCCAAATGCCAACAACTGGAGGCTCCCCCTCATCGAGAGAACAGAAAGCTGCGGACCGGAGAAGGGGCTCAGCCCCCTCATATGTCCCCACGCACTCAGTGAAAGCGGTTGAGTTCCTGCTGAGCATCTCATGAGATATACGCTCTTGAGAGTATAAGATTACCTTAGCACTCAGCCTACAGCCCCGGATTAGATTCGGCCCTGCAAACGTAGTTAGTTCCTGCGCGCAATCTATGTAGAGGTCTTGATCTGGGGTGTCCCGCAACCCGCGGAAGCTCAATGAAGAGGCACTTTCCTCCTCAACATAGGTAACGGAAACTATCCTTTGCTTGCCTTGCGATTCTCCCCGCGCGGTTAAGGTGATTCCATAAGCAGGAACTACTTGCTTCACTGGGGGAACTCGTTGCCGAGTAACCAGCTCAAAACTATAAGATGCTCTAGATACTTCTGCACTGGAAATCCAGCCCGCGGCGAAGTCGTTCACCAACTCAATCTCAGTCGAGTTTTGGACGGTAACCTCATTAGACGAGATGGATAATGTGGAAAGATACGAGCCCGCTCCATCGCTAGTAATAACTAGTCTGGCGGAATTAGCACCAGCAGGCCCGCCTCCGACGATGGCAAGAGATGCGCCCGGATTACCAACAGCCCCCAGATCAATAAACTCACTCACCTGGACTGGCCGTGCTTCAAGCTTTGCTTCTGAACCTTCTCCGGAAACTCGTTCTACGAGGAGTAAATCTAGCTGTTTAGGGGCCGCGTCCTGGGAACTTGCAACCCTCGAGACCAGATATAGATGGTCACTCAGAACGATAAGATGAAGCTCCTCTTCACCCCTAAACGGGGAATCCATAGACGTCCAATGGGCTTCCTTTTCGATATCTAATGGGTGCTGAATCATTGAAGACAAGCCAAAGACCGGGTTGTCTTTCAATCCGGTGGAAGCCACAGACTCGACTGTTGCTTCAGAGTTAATAGAGCTCCAAGAAAGAGTAGTGGGGTCCAAGTCAGAAACCACTAACCCCCTGCTCGCACCGTCGGACGCCGGGAGATAGTAGTGCGCCAGAGAAAGCCCCTGTCCCCCTGTCGATTTGTCGATGTGCAACCATCTAGAATCAGGCGCTACCTGGGAGTAATTCCAATTTTCTACTCTCTTAAAAAGAGAGGTAGAAAAACTATATGCGATTAGCTTCTCATTAGGCGTCGCATAGTATTCGAGGACGTCCGGCGGGTCGGTGAGAAATGAAGTCCCATTACTATCTTGGTGGGAAACCCAAAATTTGGTCCTTGATAGATCTTTAGTGTCTGAAACAAGACCAAGGATAACGGACTTACATCCGTCACCCGGGCACCCAGCAGGCCATTCAATCCCCTGAACCTCATAGCCACAGGAGGCCGATCCCATGCTGAGAATAGCAAAGGCGAGGCATCGCGCGGATAGGCCGCGGGTCTTGAGGCTGGGGCAGGCCACGGACATGGTAGAGTACCGTTCGTTGTGCCGCGTCGCTAGTCGTAGACGAGGCTAATCATTGATATTCTTCATCGGCCCGCTTTGGGCGCATAAGAGTGAAACTCCGAGTATGTTTTCCCAAAAACTTTGTCTAGTTGTGCGCGCGCACACTTCTATTTTTTCGAAAGCTCGTCCAAGCTCTACCTAGGCTCGAAAGTGCGTTTTTGAGCCAGAATCTCAAATGGGGACATAGATCGCTGTTTTGGCCCTCGCAAAATAGCCGCGGCGGGCAATGCTTCAGAACCCACAGAAAGTCACGTTATGCCTCGATTCTGTAACTTCCTCACTGCATATTTTGCGAATTCAGGGCACATATTTTCCTGATAGTTTGCGCAGTAGATGCCCATTTTCCTGACCATCTGCGTCATCGGCCTAGACCTAGATTCAGCGAACCTGGCGACAAAACTACTGTCACACACATGTAGGCTAGTATCAAAATTCCCAGAAATGGTCTCCTGACTCCTCAAAAGGCCCTTTCTCCCACATGTAGGCAAAGGCGACTCAGGCTGGGATTTTCTTGGTCGGACCTTCGCCTTTTCGGCGCGGGCGGTCCGTCCGTCGTCCGCCTGTTCGTCCGGACCGGTCTCTACTTCCGAACGAATTCACGTTTCCTCAAGGCATTCGCAGACTCATCTACTTGGCACCGCGTTTGCTTTTACCCATCCTGCTATGTCTAAGCCGCTGAGTTCCATCCGTACCCAGCCTTTATATCTATCGACTTATTCCTTTGAGGGGGAGGCCAAACCTATCACTGAGGCCCCCCCAACCATCCAAGATACGGTAACTTCGGGAGCAACCGCCGGAAGGTCCGATCTATTTAAGTCACTCAATACTTCGGCTCAAATACTTGGAGAGTCCGGTTGGCCCGGAACCAAGCCTGGCTTTATCCAAGGCGCCCCTGCTGACGGTCCGCTACTCGCTCAAACCTACTATGGAGATAGCTCTCTAGACCTTTTGCTTATTCCCCATGGCAAGGGCTTCCTGGTCCGCCCGGAACTATTACTACCCGAGCACCAGGCCCGATATGAAAACTCCCTAAAACAAAGCACCCAGCACTATACCAATGAGCTATTGCAGCGCTCCGATGAGCCAGAGCTACTCTCTAGGAGCTTTCAAAAGGCCCTAGAGCAGCTTCCCCACTCCAAAGCACAACTTAAGCTTATCGAAACTATTGCTAAACATTTAGAACTATCTCCTAAAAATACTCTTCGGAAACTAACCGCCGGAAACCCAAAGATTGTTGAAGCAGCTTTAGTTACCATGCTTCAGGCGCGAAATGACTTTGGAGGCACTGAAGAATATGTTGTAGCCCAAGCTGCGGACCAGTTGCTTGACTGGATGGAGCAAGGGGAGTCCGCAGCTATCTCTCGCCTTTTCACTCAACTACCCGGTCGGGTTCAGGCCGAACTGCTCAGCGAGGTCACTGGACACTATCAAGAAATGGGCAGCTTCCTGGCGAGGTTTGGCGAACCTACCCCTAAACATATGCTTTTTCGTTTTTTCGAGGAGCTGCCAGAAGTACCTAGAAAGACCATTCTTGATAGTTTAGAAGCGAACGGTTTCATTGAGAGCGAATCGGCAAAGGTGCTCTTCGAGGGAAGAAACGTTGCCGGCCGAAACGCACCAATGCTCACTTGGTGGGCCGAATCGGCAACTATCTACCACGCAGATGAGGCTGAGAAGGGCTCCCTACTAGCGGAAATTGCCGGGCATGTATCTGTGTTGGCCACTACCGACACCGCCGCCGAAACGGTGATGACACTAGCCTCAGTGGGCGTGGGCAGCGTGGCCGCCAAACTATTTCCTCGCCTCGTCCAAGCCCTGGCGGTCCCACTGAGCACCTACAGCGCCCTCACTGCGGTCGAAGATCTATCTATCGGCTTCAGCCAGCGTGATCCAATCTCTGACAAGACACTTCACCCACGAGAGGCAATGGCATATCTCATCCGCGGAGCTTCTGGCTTCTTAGTCAGCGCTGCGGGCCTCGCCTATAGTTTCAAAAACGGACGAATCCAGCCTCAAAAGGGCCATGTCCGGCCGGACTTCAGAAAAGGTTGCACTCGAATCAAGAGCCCCCCCGGCTATGAAGACGTCGAGATTTGGGTTCCCAATAACCAGCTACCCAAACAGACCAGTCAGCTAGCGCTGCGACAAAATGGAGGGGCGAATAAGCTTACTAAAGCCCTGCCCTTTGGCCCCAAGAGACCGCTCGCGCTGGGCGCTCCAACACGGCCGCCCATTGATCAAGATGCCCTAGAGCAAGCGATGCGTTCAATGACTGGAAGCATGGTCAAAGAAGCCATGAAGCCCTATGACTTCAAGGGTTTGGAGTCGGTCGCGCAGAAGGCTTTGGTACTTGCGGCCGGATATAAGGGTCGAGTGGCTTACGCTCG
>SPJK01043574.1_pt1 | contig 14722 bp, 16 predicted proteins | sample 3741771 | NCBI WGS metagenome assembly SPJK01 (sample SAMN10925997, study PRJNA522277) | cold seep metagenome | isolation source: Elba SIP-enriched marine methane seep metagenome, extraction at timepoint T2 | place: Italy: coast of Elba, Mediterranean Sea | reverse complement strand
CCCCATTATTGGACACGTTCCGATATATTACTCACCCGTCCGCCACTCGACAGCCAGAGCAAGCTCTGCTGTTTCCGTTCGACTTGCATGTGTAAAGCATTCCGCCAGCGTTCAATCTGAGCCATGATCAAACTCTTCAGTTTAATTCATAACTATTACTTGTTCCTCTTGCGAGGTGGTATTTCGCTTTGCTTAATATATTCTCAAATTCATTTCCAAGGTTGTGTGCTCACTTTAACTAAAAGCTAAAGCAAGACTGTACATACTTGTCATAAATTTAAGTGTAAGCATTTGTTTTCTGAGTTAGATACATCCGAAGACATACCCATTTGTGACTCAGCCACAAACACCCACACTTATCAGTCATTCTGATTTTTAAAGAGCAGTGTCAAAACGGTATAAATTGTTGCATGTCGTTTTGACGAAGCGCGAATTATACAGGGCTTTTTGAGCCGGTCAACCCTTAATTTAGATAAACTTTAAATTAATGTTGAACGCTGTATTTCTTGTTGCGCTTTTCGCTGAATTTCTCAAGCGAGGGCGCATTCTACCGTGGCTGGAGAATTGGTCAAGGGGTATTTTGAAATTATTACAAAATAATTACATATTTCACTTGATTGGCGCTATTTGGGCTTCACAGCGAGCGCTACCAGACGCGAAACGACTATCGCTAAAAACATAACCGCACTAAACATTTGGAAGATACCAATCACGCGCGCTTCTTTGGAAATAGGCATCACATCACCCATGCCTGTACCAGACTGAATAGAAAAGCTCATAAATAGCAGCTCCATCCACGTACGACGCGCATCTGTTTCCATTAAAGCAGAAAGGCTTTGTGGATAGAGCTGCTGACAAACTGAATAGGCTAAGGCAAACCCCCACACCAACAAGGTAAACGTTGCGCCCGCAGCAAACAGCTCATCGATGGTGACAACATCGTCACTATACATATACATAATAAGCGCCACCGCACTATAAAAATATAAGATACTCTCTAGACCATGCGCCCATAACAACAATTGGTCATAGCCTGCAAAACCTGCAGTGAGCGTCAGTAAGATAGAGGGCGCGACCAACAAGATGGCAACCCATGTCACGGCAGGTGACCGTGCGACTACCAGCAAAGCCAACAATGGCACTGCTAAAGCAAAGCAGCTAAAAATTAAACGACTTAAGGCCGTGTCACTCATAAAGCCATAGAAAATCACGCTCAGCAACTGAACAGCCAATAAGCAGGCATAAGGGTAGCGCTTAATAAAAGAAATTGTCTGTTGCATCTATATTATTTATTCACATTCACGTTAATGGCGCCACTTTTGACATGCAGATCCCTTTGAGGGAATGGTATTTCAATACCCGCTTTAGATAGTTCTGTTTCTATCGCCCACAGATATTCAGCTTGCACCTTCGCTGGCGCCTTAACACCTTCAGCACCAACCCAAACCACCAGATTAAAATCTAAGCTGTTATCACCAAAGTTTGTCAGCCAAACATCGGTTTGTTTTTGTTGGGTGTCTATCGTATAGCGTAATGAGGCAGCAGCATCTAAAGCACATTGTTTGACCAAGGCTTTGTCTGTGCCATAGGCTACACCAAATGGAATATGCATGCGTCGGTGCAAATTACTCAGCGTCCAATTAATCACGCGGCCATTAATAAACTCGGAGTTTGGCACAATAATATCCACTTCATCATTAGTGGTAACGCGCGTGTAACGCATATTAATTTCACTAACGCGCCCCATGACGCCAGACTCCAAGTCGACAAAATCGCCAACTTTCAAGGTGCGCTCTAATAAGATGATGATGCCCGAGACTAAGTTATTAAAAATGTTTTGTAGGCCGAAACCGATACCAACACCTAATGCACCACCAATAATCGCCAAGCTGCTTAAGTCAAAACCAATAAAATTTAGACCGACGATCGTACCGATAAATAAAATAACGTAGCGGGAAATACGGCTTAACGCATAAATGCTGGAGATTGCTAAGGTCTCACCAGCTCTGGAGCTGGCAAACTTATAAATCACGCGCTCAACCATTCTGGCTAATAAGTCGATCAACAGAATAATTAAGACAAACCCAATCACCCGGGACAGGGTAATCGCCGTACTACCAATATGAAACCATTCTTTATTAAAGAAGAACTCTAGCCAGTATACTAATTGTTCCGAGAGCTCCATCTTGATGTCCTTATCTTGCCGCCATTAACTTAGTGTTACTTTAGCAAACTTTCGCTTACCCACTTGGGCAACCACTGTCGTGCCTTTAGATAACTGCAAATTCCTATCTTCAACTTTTACACTATCTAATTTAACACCGCCCTGCTTAATTGCGCGCATGGCTTCAGACGTGCTTTCGACCAAGCCGATTTGCTTGAGCAGTTGCGCGATGCCAATACTCTCTTCTTCAATCGTCACCTCTAATTCAGGCACATCATCTGGGATGCCGCCCTTAGCTCTGGTCTGGAAGTCTTGCAATGCTTTTTCGGCAGCCGCCTGGCTATGGAAGCGGGCAACAATTTCTTGTGCGAAACGCACTTTAATATTACGCGGGTTCTCGCCAGCACCTACCACAGACTTCCATTCTGCTATCGTTTCTAACGATTCAAATGATAACAACTCAATATAACGCCACATTAAATCATCTGACACAGACATCAGCTTGGCAAAAATCACTTCAGGCGCTTCATCAATCCCAATATAGTTGCCTAAAGACTTAGACATCTTGTTGACACCATCCAAGCCTTCTAACAATGGCATGGTCAAGACACACTGCTGTTCCATACCTGCTTGTTTTTGTAACTCACGGCCCATTAACAAGTTGAATTTTTGATCCGTACCACCTAACTCAACATCCGCTTCTAAAGCAACAGAGTCATAACCTTGCAATAATGGATACATGAATTCATGTATCGCAATGGGCTGATTGCTTTTAAAGCGTTTAGAAAAGTCATCGCGCTCTAACATTCTTGCAACGGTTAAGCTAGCCGACAGCTTTAACATACCAGCAGCCCCTAAATCCGTTAACCAGCTCGAGTTGAACACCACTTCGGTTTTATCTTTATCTAAAATCTTAAAGACTTGTTCAGCATAGGATTCAGCATTTTCTGCCACCTGCTCTTTAGTCAACGGCGGTCTAGTTGCACTTTTCCCAGTTGGGTCGCCAATCATGCCAGTAAAGTCACCAATCAAAAACAGCACTTGATGACCCAAGTCCTGGAATTGACGTAGCTTATTAATCAATACGGTATGCCCCAAATGTAAATCTGGTGCAGTCGGGTCAAAGCCTGCTTTAATGCGTAGCGGCTTCCCTTTTTTGAACTTTTCTACTAACTCTGACTCTACTAATAACTCATCTGCGCCACGCTTAATAATGGCCAATGATTGATTGATATCCGTATTCACTATCTTTCCCAATGTAAGTTAGAATGCTTTATTAACAAATTGTTACTTTTTCATGAACTGATATTTCTGCTAATATGCGTTCTCAATATAAGCATTTGTATGGCTTTTAGTAATTTATGCGTCAAACCAACATCAACTCTAAACGTTATATTTTAACGCAAAACAAATTATTCGCTGTGAGCAAAGTGAAATTACACTGGTTGTTTTTTGCTTTACTGCTGCCAATCGTTGTTTTGATTACCACGCTCAGCGCCGCTCCAGACACGGAAGCGGGCTATGTGCCTGTACAAACGGTGGTGAGCGACATAAGCTTGCCGCTAGTTGCACAGCAAACAGATCCTCACGAAATTTACTGGCAAACAGACCAAGTCCGCAGCAGAGATACGCTAGGTACCTTACTTGAGCGCATGGGCGTGCGTGATGAAAATGCGAAAAAATTCTTGATGCTAAGCCCTGATTCACGTGAAATCAATACCAAACTCATTCCTGGCCGCACACTCGATGTCAAAACAAATGCGAATGGACAACTGCTTTATTTAGAATATGAACTACCAGAGAATGAAATCTTAGTTGCAGGCTTAACGTCTACAGGTTACAAAGTGGTCAAACAAAAACTAATTGTCGAGCGTGAAGAAGTTCTAAAATCAGCAACCATTAGAAACTCATTATTCGGCGCAACGGATGATGCTGGCATTCCCGATCGCATTGCGCTCAAGCTTGCTGAAATCTTCTCAAGTCAAATTGACTTTAATCAGGACCTAAGGCCAGGCGACCACTTCAATGTTGTTTATGAGGCCTTCTACAATGCCGGCGAATTAATGAAAACTGGCGACATCTTGGCCGTTGAATTTGTCAACAAAGGCAACAAATATCAAGCCATTCATTTTGGCAACGAAAATAGCCGCTATGCTTACTACACACCAGAAGGTAAAAGCTTACATAAATCTTTCTTACGTTCTCCACTGGAGTTTACGCGAGTTAGTTCATCATTCAGCCTCGGTCGCCGCCATCCAATCCTGCATAAAGTGCGCGCACATAAAGGCGTCGATTTAGCGGCAAGAAGTGGCACACGCATTAAAGCCTCTGGTGATGGCAAAGTGGCCTTCCGAGGCCGTAAAGGTGGTTATGGCAATGTCATTATCCTAAAACACAAAAATGGCATCAAAACTGTTTATGGCCATTTATCAAGGTTTGCCAAAGGCCTGCGCGTTGGCCAAAAAGTCGAGCAAGGCGAAATTATTGGCTACGTCGGCATGTCTGGTTTAGCGACTGGGCCGCATTTACATTACGAGTTCTTGCTGAATGGCGTCCATCGTGACCCGATGAAAGTAGAACTGCCAACGAGCGTGCCACTGGACAAAAAGTATACGGCTGAGTTTAATGCTAAAGCAGCCGAATACATGGCTAAAATTGATTTGATTAACAACCATATTATGACCGCCAGTAAATAACAATGCCTCAACCGCTACTCTTTCTTGGCATCATGTCTGGTAGCAGTTTAGATGGTATTGATGTCGCGCTTGTTGAATTAGACACTACCAAACAACAACACTGCAAACTACTTGCCACACACTTTTCACCCTACGGGTCTGCGCTTAAAGAAGCATTATTAGCACTGCACTTCCCGCAAGAAAATGAACTAGAAAAGTCAGCACTGATGGCCAACCAGCTAGCTGCCCTATATGCAGGTGCTGTTAATCACTTGCTAGATGAGCATCAGTTAAAAGCTAGTCAAGTTGCCGCTATCGGATGTCATGGTCAAACCATTCGGCACCAACCACAATCAAATGTGAATGAGAGTTACACCATACAACTCAGTAACCATGCCTTGCTGGCCGAATTAACTGGCATTAATGTCGTGGGTGACTTTCGTAGTAGAGATTTAGCAGCGGGTGGGCAAGGTGCACCACTCGTCCCCGCTTTTCACCAAGCAGTATTTGGCAGCGACCAACTCAGCCGCGCCATTGTTAATATTGGTGGTATTGCTAATATTAGTTACCTTGACCGATCTGGGACTGTTACCGGCTTTGATACGGGTCCCGGCAATCTCTTATTAGACAACTGGGCGAAGCAACACATCGGTAAAAGTTATGATGCCAATGGCGCTTGGGCGAGCACTGGCAACATCAATCAAACATTGTTATCTGCTATGTTAGCTGACCAATACTTTGCATTGCCGCCGCCCAAAAGCACAGGCCGCGACCTATTTAATGCGACATGGCTAGTAAACCACCTTGAGAACATGTCCATTAAGAATGAAGACGTTGCACGCACGCTAGTTGCTCTCACAGCAACTTCAATTGCTGCTGACATTCAACGGCACTGCTCATCAGCCGATGGCATTTACATTTGTGGCGGTGGCGCCCACAATCAGCTACTCATTAATGACATTCAACAACTATTAGCCTCAACACCAGTAGACACAACCAATGCCTTAGGGGTTGATGTTGACTGGGTAGAGGCGGTGGCATTTGCTTGGCTCGCACAGCAAGCCATGTCTAAACAGACAGGCAACCTACCCGCTGTTACCGGCGCACAAGGGCCACGTATACTCGGCGCAATATATCCTGCTTAACGTTATTAATACTATTTTTACTCAACTTTGTCACAAGGGTTGCGTATAATATTCACCATCCACCCATATTTTTGATATCTGACTGACTATGGCAACAAAACCTACGAAAGCAACCATTACCTTTGATAACAGCGACAAAACAGTCGAGCTACCAGTTCTTTCTGGTAGCTTAGGCAATGATGTCATTGACATTAGAACCTTAGGCAAGCACGGCTATTACACTTATGACCCTGGGTTTTTATCAACGGCATCTTGCAACTCTGAAATTACCTATATTAACGGTGAAAAAGGCCACCTGTTCCACCGTGGTTACCCAATTGAAGGTTTAGCAGAAAATTGCGATTTTCTAGAAGTCGCCCACCTCTTAATTAAAGGTGAGCTGCCTAATGCACAGCAACAGGCTGACTACACACAGAAGATTCGTCGGCACACCATGTTGCACGATCAAATGGATAATGTGTTTAGAGGCTTTAGGCGCGATGCACATCCAATGGCAGTGATGGTCTCTGTCGTCGGTGCAATGGCTGCGTTTTATCCTGAACATAATGATGTGAATGATCCAAAATTACGTGATGTCGCAGCCATCAGGTTACTTGCGAAAGTTCCAACCATTGCTGCATGGAGTTATAAGTTTACGATTGGGCAACCGTTTATTTACCCACAAAATAAACTTAACTATGCTGAAAACTTTTTGCATATGATGTTTGCGACACCTTGTGAAGAATATACAGTGAACCCTGTACTTTCAAAAGCATTTGAACGTATTCTTATTCTGCATGCTGATCACGAACAAAACGCTTCAACCTCAACAGTCCGCCTTGTAGGCTCGAGTGGCGCCAACCCATTTGCTTGTATTGCAGCTGGTATCGCCTCACTTTGGGGCCCAGCCCATGGCGGCGCTAACGAAGCCACATTAAAAATGTTAGATGAGATTGGCGACGTAAGCCGTATTGATGAGTATATTAAACGTGCAAAAGACAAAACAGACAGCTTCCGCCTAATGGGCTTTGGTCACCGTGTTTATCGCAACATGGACCCACGCGCCGCCATTATGCGCGAAACCTGTCACGAGGTACTCAACGAACTTGGACTGCATGGCGACCCAATGTTTAAGCTAGCCATGAAGCTAGAAAAAATTGCATTAGAGGATGAGTATTTCGTCGATCGTAAGCTTTATCCGAATGTCGACTTTTATAGTGGCATTGTCATGCGCGCAATGGGCATCCCAAATTCAATGTTTACCGCCATCTTTGCAATGGCGAGAACAGCAGGCTGGATTTCACAATGGAGTGAAATGATATCTGATTCTAGCAATAAAATTGGTCGCCCAAGACAGCTTTATAAAGGTGAAGATAGGCGTGAAATTGTCCCGATAGACAAGCGCTAGTTTAAGCATCTTTACAGATAATAAAAAAGCCAAGCATAATGCTTGGCTTTTTTATTGTATTCAGGGCTAGACAGAAAATGATGAGCCACAGCCACAGGTTGTTTCAGCATTCGGGTTTCTAATCACGAATTGAGAACCCTGCAGGCTATCTTGATAATCAATCTCTGCATTCATTAAGTACTGCAAGCTCATTGGGTCAATTAACAGCGTCACGCCATCTTTATCTACTTGCGTGTCATCTTCATTGACTTCTTCCTCGAAAGTAAAGCCGTACTGAAAACCAGAACAACCGCCGCCACTGACAAACACACGTAGTTTTAGGTCCGGTGAACCCTCTTCTTCAATCAACTCTTTTACTTTATTTGCCGCATTATCCGTAAAAACCAACGGGGTAGGCATTTCTAAATCAACTGTTTCAGTTGCTGTACTCATGATAACTCCTTCAACTCTATTGGGCCTATCGCAAGGCCACTCAACTTTCAATATTCGTTATTTAATATGACATTAAACAATGTCATCAGTTGCATTCTCTTCGGTATGCACCAGTTTCCCATCGATGACAGCACCCATGTGCATCTCCAGCGATTTATAATGCAAGTCCCCTGTAATACGCGCTTTTGTTTGCAGCTCAATAAACTGCCTGGCTGTCACTGGCCCAACCACTGTGCCATCCAATACAATCTTGGTCGTGTTCACCGCACCTTCAATGCGGCCGTTTTCACTCAGAATAATTGTACTCTCAGTCCCACCTTGCTCTTGCACATTGCCTTGTATCGTACCATCTACACGCAATACGCCACTAAAAACAATGTCGCCTGTTAAAACAGCATCCTCACCGATCCATGTATCAATACTGCCACTTATCTTATTTGCCTTTTTACCAAACATTTCAGTTCCTAACCTTCTTTCCAAGAATAAATGCTTAACGCGTTTTCTTATTAAGCATTTTTTTATAAAACAGCAAATCTTCCTTCACTTTAAGGCTCTCATCTTGAACTTTTGCGAGGTCTTTTGCAAGATTATTATTGGTTGCTAATTCTATTTGTAACTCACGCTGCGCTTCAACCAGCTTAAACTCGAGCATTTTATTCTCATGCTTGATCTCTTCAAGCTGACTACTGACCGCTTCATAATCACTGCTACGCAGCATCACATAGGCCAAGCCAAACCCGATACCGATGCATAGCAATCCAATCAATAATCGATAATACCATGGCCTATCCGCTTTGACGGCAACACGTCTTGCGGTATACCCATAATGCTTACGGACTCTTCGTTCAATTCTTCTCATTAGCTAGCGGCCTATCTCCTATGGCATTAACGGTACAACACCTAAACCCTGTTGCTCTTCTAGCCCAAACATAATATTCATATTTTGCACGGCCTGACCTGCAGCACCTTTTACCAAGTTATCTTGCACAACAACAACGGTTAAATAACCATTTGCCTGCGGCTGCAAAGCTATCCGCAAGTGGTTTGAACCTCTTACTGAACGCGTTTCTGGCAGGCTACCTTTTGGCAACACATCAACGAAACCTTCATGTTCATACCGTTGCGCGTAAACAGACTGCAAGTCTACCGCTTTAGCATCGTCTGTCAATTTCACATACAGTGTTGTCAACATCCCCCGAATCATCGGCACCAAATGCGGTGTGAAGATAAATTGCAAATCAGCGCTTGCCAGCTGTTTCAGTTGCGCCTCGATTTCCGGATGATGACGATGACCAGACACGCCATACGCTTTCATATTATCGCTCGCTTCTGAAAACAAGGTCGGTACTGCCGCCTTTCTACCTGCACCAGAAACACCTGATTTTGCATCCGCAATAATTGGCGCTGTGTAATCAATATATGCATGCTCCAATAAAGGCAAGAGACCCAACAACACAGTCGTCGGGTAACAGCCCGGGTTTGCTATGACATTGGCTTTTTTGATTTGTTCGCGGTTAAGCTCAGCAATGCCGTAAACGGATGCTTGCAAAACATCCGGACAGCTATGCGGCATGTTGTACCACTGCTCAAATACCGCCGTGTCTTGCAATCTAAAGTCAGCGGCTAAATCGATGACCTTGGTATTCGATGCAAGCAGCGCTGGCGCTTGACGCATTGCAACCCCATGCGGTGTTGCAAAGAACACAACGTCACATGCTGACAAGTCAGCATTTTCAGGATTGCTAAAAGACACATCAACATAACCGCGCAAGCTAGGGAATAGTTCAGCAACGGCCAAACCCGCCTCACCTCTTGAGGTGACAGCAGCAATCTCGACATCAGGGTGCGTCGCTAATAGGCGTAACAGCTCTACACCGGTATAGCCTGTGCCTCCCACAATACCTACTTTTAACTTTTGATTTTCCATCGTTATCTACCCAGTATACCTGAAACAAAAAAGGCCGCATCAGCGACCTTTTTAACAAACTTGATACCCTTTGAAAAGGGAAAAAGTATCTGCTTATCGTTTAGAGAACTGCTTACGACGACGCGCTTTACGGAAGCCAACTTTTTTACGTTCCACTTCACGTGCATCACGTGTCACGAAACCAGCTTTTGATAAGTCGCTTTTTAAGCCTGCATCATAATCAATCAATGCACGTGTAATGCCGTGACGCACAGCACCAGCTTGGCCTGACTCACCGCCACCGATAACATTAATTTTAATGTCAAAGCTAGACAAATTTTCTGTTAAGTCTAGTGGTTGACGTAGAATCATGCGTGATGTCTCACGTGAAAAATATTCATCAGCAGGTTTATCATTGACAACGATATTACCTTTACCTGATTTCAAAAATACGCGCGCTACTGAGCTTTTGCGACGTCCTGTACCGTAATTATATTTACCAATCATTCTTTTTACCTTAGATAGTCAACGCTTGTGGTTGTTGTGCAGTATGGTCATGCTGGTCACCAGCATAAACTTTTAGTTTTTTAATCATTGCATAGCCCAAAGGACCTTTTGGCAACATGCCTTTTACTGCTTTTTCTAGTGCACGGCCTGGAAAACGGTCTTGCATTTTGTTAAAAGTCGTTGTTGACAAGCCACCTGGGTAGCCTGAATGCGTGTGGTATTCTTTATCTGTACCTTTTGCACCAGTTACTTTTAACTTATCAGCATTGATAACAACAATGTAATCACCTGTATCAACGTGAGGTGTATAGATGGTTTTATGCTTACCGCGCAAACGGTGTGCACAAGCACTTGCTAGACGACCTAAAACAAGATCAGTTGCGTCAATAACGAACCAATCACGCTGTACTTCTTGTGGTTTTGCTGAGAACGTTTTCATAATATTACGACCAATTTATATAGCTTATTAAAATCAAGAGGGCGGATTATATGCTTTTGAATACACCTAGTCAATCAAATTCATGAGTAAAAGTGTATTAATTCGTTAAACTATCGAAATGCATCCTTTATACTTATAGTTTAATAGCATCTATACCAAAAGTATTTTAATAAACAGAAAATAAAGGATAGTTGGCACACGAATTGCTTAAATTCAATTAACTAACAATTCTACACGATGCGATGAATATGCTTGTATAGAAAATAATAATAAGAAAATTGCTAAATTGAAATGAGAATAGATATGAGTAACTACAAACTAAAACATGCTGTGACAGCCGCGCTTGGTTTAATTGCCATTGGCTTTCAACCGTCATCATTTGCCATTGGCTTGAGTGACATTCAAGTTAAGTCTCACTTAGGTGAGCCCTTCAAAGCAAACATCAATGTATTAGGTGCTAGCGACCTGAAAAGCCCGTCCTGCTTGACGCTTGGCGGCAATAGCGACTTAAGTCATGTTAACTTTAGACTCGGAAAAGTCGTTAATGGCAATGCTGCGCTAACCATGACAACGAACAAAATCGTTAATGAGCCTATTTTAAATCTTTCAGTTATCGCTGGTTGCGAAAGTGCAATTACGCGTGATTACGTTATCCTACTAGACCCACCAACAGGGTTAACGAGTAGTGCCACAAACGTTAGCGGTGTACAAGTGACTGCATTGAATGACGTTCCTACTGTTGAAAAAGTCGACAATGCTGCCAAAAGCTCTACAACACAAACAAACCAAACAACACCGGCTGTAGCGCCAAAAGCCAAAAAGAAGGCTCGTAAGGCCAAGAAGGCAACCACCAAAAACAAGGTAGCAACGAAGCAGCAGGTTAAAAAAGCAAACGGTGCAACACAATTAAGCCGCCCTAGCGTAGCAAAAGAAGCACCTAAACAAGCACAAGCGCGCCTTTCAATTTCTAGCGGCTACCCTGCGCCATATGCAAGCACCTCAGGCTTACAGTTAGACAAACAGTTAACGTTTACGCCTGATCCGAATGCGGTGATTGATAGTGAAGCGATTGCAATTGAAGATGAAGTCACCGTCATGAATAATCGTTTGACACATTTACAAGCACAAATTACAGCGCTGCAAGCACAAAATGCCAAGCTGAAAAAAGAAAATAAACAGCAATCACAAGCATTGACGCAAGCACAGGCTTCTCAATCAAGTGCATCTAGCGTGTTGTCATTTTTAGGTGCAGGTTTATTACTATTATTAGCCGGCTATGCTGGCTACCAATGGTACCGTCGTCGCCAAACGTTTATCCAGGAGCATCAAACCAATGCTATTTGGGTAAACAGTGCTAAAGATGAAGATAGTATGTCTGCAGAAGCGGCCCAAGAAACGGTAACGGCTGCAAAAGCAGAGGATATTTTTGAAGATGTTGATTTCGGCATCAGTAATACTGACAAAAACGTGCAAGCTAGTGTTGAAGAGAGCAGGGATGAGGATGCCAAGGTAGCACCTGTGGATAGTATGGAAAGCACGTTTGAATCAACTAAAAACCAAGAAGATGCCATTCTGATAGAAGATGAGCAACAATTCTCCGTGTTGGATCATGCGGATGTGTTTTTATCACATGGCCGCGCGCCATTAGCGATTCAATTATTACAGAACCACTTGTTAGAGCACCCAAAACAGTCTGTAACGATTTGGTTATTCTTGTTGGACTTATTAGCAAAGGAAAACCTAGAAGAGCTATATAAAGAAACGGCGCTCGACTGTAAGCTTCATTACAATATTGAAATTGCTGAATACTCCACCCAAGATTCAAATAATAACGAATCATTAGAGGACTTCCCTCGGTTAGCAAAAGGGCTTGAAGATGTGTGGAATACGCCAGCCGCAGTGGTGTATTTAGATGACTTAATTTACAACAACCGTTTAGAGCCACGTGCAGGTTTGCCCAAGAATTTAATTGAAGAGCTTGTATTATTAAGAACCATGGCACAAGAAAATGCTGAGTCAGCTGAAGTGATACGTCTAGATGAGAAAAAACTTGCCATTATTGAGCAAAAAGAAGCGCTATTAGAAAGTAAAAAAGCAGAAAAAATGAAGAAACTGGAAGATGAGGCAGAAAAAGCGCGTTTAGCACAAAAGGCTAATGATGCGCCTGACGACTCTGATGAAACAAGCTTTGAGTTTACCCTAGTTGAAAACTAAGTTAAGCATAATACTCTGCAGCTAATGCAACACAAACGGCGCATCCAATCCAATTATTCGCTATAAAAGCATTAAAACAATTGGTTTTGATGCGCTTTTTAATCGTATGGTATTGCCACATCACCAATCCCAACACAATCGCAAGGCCAATATAGTAGTAATTACCAAAGTCATTTAACCGCCCGACATGGGTGAGCAACCCCAACATCAATAAGTAGCAAACCACTACCGCTAACACATCATATTTGCCAAAAAACAAGGCTGATGACTTAATCCCGATTTTAATATCATCATCACGATCTACCATCGCATATTCCGTATCATAAGCAATGGCCCAAAACATATTGGCCAACAATAGCAACCAAGCCTGTTGCGGAATTGTGTTATGAATAGCGGCAAAAGCCATCGGGATGCCAAAGCCAAAAGCAATACCCAAGTAGGCTTGTGGGATCGCAAGAAAACGTTTGGTTAGCGGGTAAGTGATCGCCAAAAACAATGCCGCAAATGACAATATAATAGTCTTGGTATTTAAAAAGCAGACCAAGACAAATGCCGCCAAACTTAAGCCTGCTGCTAAAAAAACAGCCTCTTTAACCGTTACTTCTTGGCTCACTAACGGACGGTGTTTTGTTCGCTCAACATGGCCGTCATATTGCCGGTCAGCGATATCGTTCATCACACAACCAGCACTCCGCATTAAAATTACGCCTGTGACAAATACCAACACGACGACCCAAGGTGGCTTGCCCTCTCCTGCAATGAGTAACGCCCACAAAGTCGGCCACATTAATAATAAAATGCCAACCGGCTTATCTAAACGCATCAAGCGTTCATAAGCATTTAACTTACTGGCAATAGTGCTTTTATTCATCACAAATTTTCGGTAAGAAGATTTCAGTCACCAGAATTTTAGCGCAATTTAAGCTAAAAATTGACCGCCTCGCCCATAGATAATTAGCGGTTTGCGGCAATTGCTTATCCACTTGTCGGTACAATGCATGGTTTTTGCTAAGCTTTAAGTAGCTTAGTGGTGTCCGCTCAACACGTTTATTACTAAACAGTGCCGCACCAAGTGGTTTATTGCCTAAGTGACCAAGCCCCAACCATGTGCCACGCAAGCTGCCATAAGGCAAAATACTATGCGCATACACCACTGGTTGTTGATGGCCCATCAACAACACATCTCGTACGTTTGTTGTGGTCGATAACTTCAGCTTTAATAACATGGCCTCTTCTTTTAAAGGCCTTGCGCTTTTTTGGAAGACAGGCTGCACATAAAAATCATCATAACGTGCTTGTAGCCGAGCCGTTAAGGAGCCTTCATTAACCAACCATGGATGGAGCTTTGATGCTAAGAAGGGTTTGCGCAGCCAATGAAGGCGTGATCTGGCATGATGCGGATGAATGTTCACAACACAAATTATCGCACAAACCCCCGCTACCAAGATATATCCACCGAAACTGCTTGTTGTTAGAAAGCGATGCTAAATTGTGTTTGATCCTTCTACCACCAGCCTTGTGAGAAAAAAGGCATTATCAACTAAACCTTAACCAGTTCAACACCTTGCTGCATCCACCGTTTCAAATGTTGATCCACGGCACCTGGGTACTCTATTAACAATTGATCCGCAATCAACTTGGCTTGTTGCAGCAAGCCTTCATCCCGATTCAAATCTGCAATTTTTAGCATCGGTACACCGCTTTGCCTTGTACCTAAAAATTCGCCTGGCCCGCGTAAATTTAAGTCTGCTTGAGCGATAGCAAAACCATCTGTATTTTCATAGATAACTTTTAAACGCGCACGCGCCATATCAGACAACTGCTTTTGATACATTAAAATACAAGTACTTTTT
>SPJK01086967.1_pt1 | contig 14739 bp, 14 predicted proteins | sample 3741771 | NCBI WGS metagenome assembly SPJK01 (sample SAMN10925997, study PRJNA522277) | cold seep metagenome | isolation source: Elba SIP-enriched marine methane seep metagenome, extraction at timepoint T2 | place: Italy: coast of Elba, Mediterranean Sea | reverse complement strand
CATAGTCAGCGTGACCTGGGCAATCTACGTGCGCATAGTGACGTGATTCTGACTCGTATTCAACATGCGAGGTCGCAATGGTAATACCACGCTCGCGCTCTTCCGGCGCATTATCGATTTGATCAAATGCTTTCGCTTCACCGCCACGCATTTCAGCCATGACTTTAGTTAAAGCTGCTGTCAATGTTGTTTTTCCATGATCAACGTGACCAATTGTACCGACGTTGACGTGCGGTTTGGTACGTTCAAATTTTTCTTTGGCCATAATAAACCTCTAACTATACCGAACAATCTCTATATTAAACTGGAGCCCATAACCGGACTTGAACCGGTGACCTCTTCCTTACCAAGGAAGTGCTCTACCGACTGAGCTATATGGGCAATCAATAAATTAAAATGGAGCGGGTGATGGGAATCGAACCCACGTGACCAGCTTGGAAGGCTGGAGTTCTACCATTGAACTACACCCGCAGATCAACCCTAAACATACTGATGGTGGAGGGGGGAGGATTCGAACCTCCGAAGGCGGAGCCGTCAGATTTACAGTCTGATCCCTTTGGCCACTCGGGAACCCCTCCAAACAGGAAGCTGTGTATTTTCCAATATTATTTTAAGTATGTCAACTTTTAAATTGCATTAAATGCAACACACATTTAATGCAATTTATTCATCAGCCGATCAGCATCACCTTGCAACAATAATTCCTTATGTTCAAGCACCGATTCAATCGCACCATTAATACCCAAGCGATCATTGCTGGACGGTGCAGACAACACATAATCAGCAACCGCACCGGACATAGGTCGACCAATACCGATTCGTAAGCGAGAAAAATCTCGACTACCTAACTGCGCTATGATATCCCTAAGACCATTATGACCCGCATGACCACCAGCATGTTTAAACTTGATCATTCCAGCTTCAAAATCCAGCTCATCATGCACCACAAGCAGCTCGTGAACATCAATATCGTAGTATTTCATTATCGCAGCAACCGAATGACCACTGCGATTCATATATGTTTCCGGCTTTAACAAATACAGTTTTACAGAATGACTAAAATCGGTAGCAGTACAACCATGGAATCGATTTTGACGCGACCATTCAGCAGCCAAATTAGATGCCAATGCATCAATAAACCAAAACCCGGCATTGTGCCGGGTTTTGTCGTATTTCTTGCCTGGATTCCCCAGACCCACTATGAGCCTGAACACAACTCACCCGACTATTCGTCGGCCTCTCCTGCTTCTTCCGCTGCCCCTTCGTCTTCCTCTTCAGCACCACCACCACGCGCCTGAGTTATGGAAACAATCGGCAAGTCATGATCTCCACCATGAACCAATGCAACGATTTCAACACCTTCAGGTAATTTCACATCACTTAAGTGAACTGATTCGTTAACATCCACGTCGATCAAATCCACTTCGATGTATTCAGGTAAGTTACCTGGTAAACAAGCCACCTCAATATCAACCAGATTATGAGTCACAATGCCGCCTTTTTTAGCACCAACCGAAGTCGATTCATTAATAAAGTGCACCGGCACATTTACCCTAAGCTTTTCAGACTCATTAACCCGCTGAAAATCCATATGCATCACAATCGGTTTGCTAGGATGCCTTTGAATGTCCTTTAAAATTGCTTTTTCAGACTTACCATCAATTACAATATCCAAAATATGAGAATAAACCGCCTCATGCTCCAAATGCCGTAATACTTCATTATGCTTTAATGAAAGCATTTGCGGAGCAGCAGCACCACCATAAATCACCGCAGGCACTCCACCTTCTCTGCGCACACCTCTGGCGCTGGTTTTTCCCGACTGACTGCGGCCCTGCGCCACAAACTCAAATACATTTGACATTTTATTCTCCAACCCGTGAACGGGTTAACTATCATTATTACTTAATCAACATACAGAGAGCTAACCGACTCACCGGCAGCCATTCGGCGAATAGTCTCCGCCAACATTTCCGCAATACTTAATTGCCTGATATTTTTAAGCGATCTAGCCCGATCACTTAACGGAATCGTATCCGTCACCACTAATTCATCCAATACGGACGATTCAAGATTTTCTAAGGCCGCACCGGACAAAACCGGGTGGGTGCAATAAGCGACAACCTTAACCGCACCTCGTTTTTTTAACGCCTGAGCCGCATGACATAATGTACCTGCGGTATCAACCAAATCATCAATCATAACGCAAGTGCGACCATCTACATCACCAATAATATGCATGATTTCAGCTACATTGGCTTTAGGTCGCCTTTTATCGATTATCGCCAAATCGGCATCATCTAATCTCTTGGCCAGCGCCCTAGCCCTAACCACACCCCCCACATCAGGAGAAACGACAATCAGGTTTTCATATTTCTGTTTCCACACATCACCCAATAATATCGGAGACGCATAAACATTATCCACCGGCACATCAAAAAAACCCTGAATCTGATCTGCATGCAAGTCAACGGTCAACACCCTATCCGCACCAGCATTACCAATCATTTTGGCAACCAACTTAGCAGTAATCGGCACCCTCGCCGAACGTGCCCTGCGATCCTGACGGGAATAACCATAATAAGGCATAACCGCAGTAATCCTGGCTGCTGATGCTCGTCTAAACGCATCAATCATAACCAACAGTTCCATCAGGTTTTCATTGGTTGGCGCACAGGTTGGCTGTATTACATAGACATCTTTGAGCCGGACATTTTCTTCAATTTCGAAAGCAACTTCACCGTCACTGAAACGCCCTAAGGACGCCATCCCAAGGCGCATATTGAGCTTCCTTACCACACCTTCTGCCAAAGCCTGGTTAGCATTACCTGAAAACACCATTAACGGTGCATCACTCATTCAAGCACTCCTATTGGACCTTAAAGTATTATGAAGGAAAATGGCTGGGCCGCCAGGATTCGAACCTGGGTATGCGGGGATCAAAACCCCGTGCCTTACCGCTTGGCGACGGCCCATTTATAATTTTGACTTAATCTGCGTCAGCTGCTTAACAACAGGCGAGCCATCTAACCCTTGAGTTAAATAAACCTGCCAATTATCTTTTAAAGCATGATAAACCGGTTCCGCTTCAACTTTATTCTCAAATTGAACAAAAATACAAGCTCCGGATCCAGTTAACCTAACTTCTCCGTATTGGGACATTGCATCCCAAGCCTCAACAACTTCCGGATACATCTCCAACACGACCGCCTGACAATCATTTTGGATTGCACCCGACGTGAAATCGCGTATTCTGATGCATTTACTGTCTCTTGTCAAATTTTCTTTTCGAAAAACTTCACCTGTATCAACATGACAATCAGGTTTTAGCACCACAAACCAACTTTCAGGCACGTCCAGACACTGTAATTTCTCCCCTACTCCTTCTGCCCAGGCATTGGAACCAAAGACAAAAACCGGCACATCGGCACCAAGCTTAACCCCAAGCTGCATTAGCTGCTCAACTGTCAAATTCAATTGCCATAAATAATTCAGCACCAACAAAGTGGTTGCCGCGTCCGAACTGCCGCCACCTAATCCGCCACCCATAGGAAGATTTTTTTCTATTCCAATCCTGACTCCGTGCTGCACATCCGTTGACTGTTGTAATAATCGCGCTGCACGGACCGTCAAGTCGTCCTGCTCAGGCACTCCCGGAATCGGATTTGCCAACTGAATGAGGCCATTTTCCATGGGCTCAAATGTCAACCAGTCACAAAAGTCCACAAACTGAAATACAGTTTGCAAAAGGTGATAACCATCGCCTCGCCGTCCGACAATGCGTAACATCAAATTTAATTTCGCCGGTGCAGGCCATCTTTCTGACCAACCGTAAACAGTTTCAGGCTCAAGGTTCATTCAATACCCATTGATCGATAACTAATTTTAATTTGGATTGATTTTGCGAGATAAACAATTTTTTGGGTAATACCCGGCTTCCTACTTGTATGGTTTTGCGTATCGACACATCCCATCCCGCCTGTCGAAAACCATTCTCATTCTGCTCCACTGGTTGACCGGGTGCTGGCTGCCCTAAAACCCAATACCCCAAGTTTGACACGGGAACCTTAAGACCAAGGTATTTAATCATCAATTCATCAACCCGGCAGGACGACTCAGATTGATCAACACCTTGAGTAACGGTAATACAGCCGCCAAATAATGTAATAATCAACACTCCCTGTCCCAATGGACCGGATAATTTCAGTAGCTCATCCCCTGGCTGATGCTTCCAATCAAGGCTTGCCGTCCACGAGTCATCCGGCCCATACAAAGCTAAACGCCCCGTTAAACGCCAGGATTTTAATGCCTGACTGTTGTTGCTTTGCCAGCTCTCTGTAGTAACATCTGTCGTTGTTGCACAACCGGCCATCAACATTGCAAATACAGCCAAGTACAAACGTAAAAAAGCAGGCAAATTAATTCAAACCCGGAAAACGCAGCAATAGCTCTTCCAGTGGCAACCGATCATCCACTTCATCTATTGCCTGGTCATAGAATTTTCTAGCCTCATCCTGCCGCCCGGTTACCCAAAGCACTTCAACCAGATGTGCTGCGATCTCGCCCTCTTTAACGCCATCATATGCACGCTGAAGATATTCCAGAGACTGATCCATTTTACCCTGACGGTAGAGCAACCAACCATAACTATCAATAATCACAAATTCTTTTGGTTGCAATTCCAGCGCTTTGCTTAGATACTCTTCTGCTTCCTCATAGCGGTCAGTCCGGTCCGCAAAGGTATAACCTAATGCGTTCAAGGCATTCACATCATTGGGATCTTGAGCCAGAATTGCTTTTAAATCTGCTTCCAATATATCCAACCGATCCAGTTTTTCAGCAATTAAAGAGCGTGTATACAATAAATCTTTGTTTTTTGGCGTTTCAGTTAGCGCTTCGGACAACAAGTCAAAAGCCTGCTGAGTTTGACCCTGCTCATTAAGAATTTCCGCTTCCAATAGCGTCAAGCGCACACCTTTATCGGGAAATTCATGTTGATGTTTCTGCAAACGCTGCATAGCCGCATCAAATTGCTTAGATTCTATCAACACCGAAATCGAGGTAACAAATGCGTCGAATTTCAGTGGCCCGTTAGTGACCCGATCAAACCACACCAAACCCTTTTGAGTATTACCCTGTTTAATCTCGATCTTTCCCATATGCATACTAGCTTGCATTTGGTAACGCGGTGAATCAACCAATTGTTCAAACAATGCTTGTGCCTTTGAATAATCCTTGGATTCCAAATAAACCAATGCCAAGGTGTATTGTGTTTCCTCATCATCAGGTCTTTGCTTAAGAATATCCTCAAAAATATCAATTGCGTTATCAAGTTCGTCTAATTTAATTTCGACATTAGCCAATAATTTTTTTAATTGCACGCTATCCGGATCTTTCTTTAAAGCAGCTTGGATAATTTTTTTAGCTTCTTCCGGTGGCCCCGTCAAGGTAGCCAACTGCGCCTGAAACAATAACGCTTTATTCCAATCGGGCTGCAATGACAAAGCCGCCTCGATTTTTTCTTTTGCAATGAAATTTTTACCCATTTGCACGGCCAGCACCGCCTGCACAAAAGGCACTTCGGCCTGATTCGGGTTTTCCACAGCCAATTCATCCAAAACCTCGAAAACAAACTCGCCTTTATTTTCACTTTGCATGATTTTGACTAATTCAAACAAAGTTTTTTCAAAACCAGCAGGATCCGCCGAAATCAAATAGTTTAAATGCTCCAAAGAGGCATCTTTATCCTCTTCTCTCAATGCCGATAATAAAGCGATCTTCCTTGCATCCAGATTAGTCGGGTCTTGTTTCAACCAAATCGATACCGCTTCCTCAGTTCTTTGCTTATCTTTCAAGTATAAGGCGATTTTAGCCGCGCGTTCCGAAAGGCGCTCATCATCAACCTTTTTTGCTGCGCGCAAATACCCTTCCATAGCAATATCATATTGCTTTCTTTGACCGGCCAGCTCAGCAACCAACAACATGTAAAGCACATCAGGCGCAATCGCAGTTTCAACTTCTGCCTGCTCTTCAACGGCGGGTTGGTCACTTATTTTTGCCTCATCAATACTGTCTCCCTGCCCCATCTCCGGTGAGATCAAGGTACATCCGGACACAAAAACCAACCCTGTTAAAGCAAAAATTTTTATTACATTCAATTCAATAATCCTATTTTGACAGTACTCTTGGCAATTTAACGCTGTTTATCAGATATAATGTCTAACTACCGATAGATCAGAAATGAATAGATTAACAGAAAAATCCATAAAGGATGACTATTCGTTTTCAATAGCATTTGGACAAACTATCGATATTTCTTAAAATATGCCATAACGACATTTTATTTACGCGCAAAGTTCAACATAGTATACCCAGACATGACGCTTCTTGCAGTTGGAATCAATCACAACACAGCGCCGGTTTCCATTCGGGAGAAACTGGCGTTTCCGGAAAATATGCTAAGCAATTCCTTAAAGGATTTGACCCGATACCGGGAAATTACCGAAGCAGCCATCTTATCCACCTGCAACAGAACCGAATTTTATTACGATGCGACAACTCAAGACCAGCAAATTTTAATCGACTGGATCGCAGACAACAGACAATTACATAGCCGTGAATTCACCCCGTATTTATATAGCCATGTAGACAGCGACACCATTAGACACATGTTCCGGGTTGCCAGCGGACTGGATTCCTTGATTCTGGGCGAACCACAGATCCTGGGGCAAATGAAAACCGCTTACCATACCGCATCAGAAGCAGGAACGCTGGGCAAACACCTCAGCAAGTTATTTCAACATACTTTTTCCGCAGCCAAAAAAGTTCGAACTGATACTGCCATAGGCTCTAGTCCGGTTTCGGTGGCATTCGCAGCAGTCAGGTTATCACAACAGATATTTGACCAATTAAGCGAACAAACCGCCATTCTAATCGGGGCCGGAGAAACCATCGAACTGACCGCCCGCCACCTGCACCAACAAGGCGTAGGCCGCATTATTATTGCTAACCGTACTTATGATAAGGCACATGCCTTGGCCTGCCAGTTTAATGGTTATGCGATCGCTTTAAACGAATTGCCGGAACATTTAGCCGAAGCCGACATCGTGGTTTCTTCCACTGCAAGCCCCTTACCGATCTTAGGCAAAGGACGAGTAGAAAGCGCTATCAAACAGAGACGACATAAACCAATCTTCATGGTTGATTTAGCCGTACCTAGTGATATTGAAGCTGAAGTCGCTGATTTGGCAGATGTTTACCTTTATACTGTAGATGACCTACAGAACACTATAAATGAAAGTCTTGATAGCCGACGTCAGGCAGCTCAACAAGCCGAAGAAATCATTGACACTCAGGTCGAAAATTTTCTTACCTGGCTACGCGCACTTGGCGCCCAGTCCACTATTACAGATTACCGGCAACAAGCCGAACAAACCCGAAACGAAGTATTGCAAAAAGCGCTGAATGAATTAAAAAACGGAGCTGACCCGGAGCAAGCCCTGTCCAAACTGGCACACACCTTAACCAACAAATTGATCCATACTCCCAGCACCCAAATTCGTGCAGCAGGGGCCAATGAAAGGCATGACCTAATTGCAGCCGCCCGGGAAATTTTTAAATTAAGCAAATCACAATGAAAGCATCCATTCAGCACAAACTCGAAAGTCTCAGCGACCGCTTTGACGAAATCGCCGCATTATTGTCAGAACCTGAAACACAAAATGATCAAAACAAATTCCGTACCTTAAGCCAGGAATATGCGCAAATCACGCCGATTGTCGAATGCTATAAACAATATCAGGAAACACTGGATCAAAAAAACTCAGCTCAAGAGCTGGCCGGTGACAACGACCCGGAGCTCAGAGCGCTTGCTAAGGAAGAAATTGATGATGCTGACCAGCAACTGGAAAAATTGCAATTGGATCTACAAATCCTGCTGTTACCCAAAGACCCGAATGACAACCGCAACATCTATCTGGAAGTCAGAGCCGGTACTGGTGGCGCTGAAGCGGCGATTTTCTCAGGCGATTTATCACGTATGTATCATCGTTACGCAGAAAGCCAGGGTTGGAAAATTGAAACCATCAGTGAAAGCCTGGGTGACCACGGCGGCTACAAGGAAATTGTACTGAGTATCAGCGGACAAGATGTATACTCCAAATTAAAATTCGAATCCGGCACACACCGTGTACAAAGGGTACCGGAAACCGAGTCTCAAGGTCGCATCCATACCTCTGCCTGTACTGTGGCCATTATGCCTGAAGCAGAGGAAGTGGATGAAGTTGATATTAACCCGGCTGATTTAAGAATTGATACTTTTCGGGCTTCAGGGGCAGGTGGGCAGCATGTCAATAAAACCGACTCCGCCATCCGAATTACACATTTGCCAACCGGCGTGGTTGTCGAATGTCAGGATGAACGCTCGCAACACAAAAACCGAGCCCGGGCTATGAAGTTATTACAGTCACGATTACTATCAGATCAACAAGAAAAACTTGATGCCGAACACGCTGAAACCCGCAAGCTTCAGGTCGGCAGTGGTGATCGCTCCGAACGCATCCGGACATACAACTTTCCTCAAGGCCGATTAACCGATCATCGCATTAATCTGACTTTGTACAAACTGGACGAAATCATGCAAGGGGCATTGGAACAGGTCATCCAACCACTAATCAATGAACATCAGGCAGAAATGCTGACTCAATTAGGCGAGGAATAATGAAATTTTGAGGCAGACCTGAAATGCATGGCAACCACTGACAGTCTCATTCACTTGCCTTGTAATTATTTATACAATGATATCAGTTTCTTGCCTGGTTGTAGTCATTAGTATGCATCATTAAATCGCTCAATGCTGTCGCCAATTTATTTAAAGTCTCATCTTCACGCGTCGCATGGGTATTTGAGATCGACTCCAAATTTTGTAAGCGCTGTTGTAAGTTGATCAAATCCTGTTGCAACCTGGATCTGTGGTCTTCATCTGAAATATTCAGTAACTCCACTTTTCGTTTCACAATATTGGATATGATTCGTTCAATAAGCGCACTACTTTCCGTTATCAATTAATTCAAACCTGACAAAGATACATTTAGGCCATTGATTTTAGAATGATTAATTTCAATACCTGCCTGTGCATGTAAAGCTTTTGTCTGAAACTCCTCTACAGGTTGCTCTATCGCCCTGTCAAATCACTAGCCAAAACCATTTCCGAAACCATCAACACCAACCCAATGATGAGAATCATCTTATAATTTTCAAAAGCTACTTCACCTATCATCTGCCTTGGCTGACTGGTGCGGGGTCAGTAATGCCTGTTTTAAATCCTCAGAAAACGGTTCATTTCCTAACCATATTTTAAAATAAGCCAGCCCCAATTCAGCATCACTTATTTTGGCCAATTCTACCGTATTGAGTTTCAAGCTTAAGCCCTGTTCAGGAAAAAACAACAAATCATAATAATCACCTGCATCGACACTTTGATAATGGGTATTAAATTGCTTAATTTGTTCCTGCCATTTTAAATATTGGCTTCCCAAATTTTTTTCCAAAAAGAAGTCCGCCGCTTTTCTGAACGCATCGCCTGGAATAGCACGCTGGTAAGAAAAGCGCAGCATTTTAGGCTGATTGCTAAAAAACAATGGTAATTGATCGCAGGTGACTAAATAAACCGCTGCGGCACCAACCGATATAAAGCCAAATACTGTTAACGGGCCTTGACTACATTGTTGCAGCTGCGTCTCTTTGACCATTAATAACTCTGGTAATCGGGTTTCGGCAACAGCCATGCCAGTTTGAAGCCACAGCAGAATAGCTATTAATCGTGTAAATTGTCTTTTATCCATGCTAAAACGCCTCCAATAATGGGTAAGTGTTGAAAAAATCCTTCGGTATTGTCCCAGTAATCCTGATGTAAAGTGATCAAACCTGATTCATCGAACTGTAAGTGACTGATTCCATAAGTGGTGATGTCTTTTTTGCTTCCCCAAACTTGAAAGCAGGTACGCATTTGCCAATGCACATAATATTCCCGGTTTTGTCCGGTGATATTGAGTAATTGAAAATCTATTGAATCTAAATTATCGGCAGTATTTTGTAGATAATGAGTTAATTTAGACCTGTTATGTAGCGTCACCAGAGTATCGTTAAAGTACAAAGGGTCAGCGTAAACGTTATCTACTCGACCAGCCAGATCGGGTGCTTTCAAATGCTGAAATAAGCTGACAAATTTTTGTGTCTGTAGTGCTCCCGAAGATTCAGAGCTAATGTGACGACCTTCCATATAAGGTATTGGTGTCACCGGTTGACCGGTTGAGCATGCGTTTAATACCAACATAGCCAATAAGTACAGGGGGGGCTTCATAACAGGACTCCTCTAATGGTTGGTACCTTATGGTATGCATAGCAGTGTCGCTATTGTGTGAACAAAAACTTTGCAATCGTTCACACTATAATCACGCCTGATTTTTTAAAGTAATACCTAAAGGTGCACAGGCACCTTCGAAGAAGCTTTTATCAGGAGCAATACATGACATTACAAGTCAATACAAAATCAATCCGTACAACCTTCGCCCAGTGGTTTGATAGCGGTGTTAGACCTCAAGCGGATAAGGATGAAAATACGGTTGACTGGTTACGTGTAATTCCTTTTATTGCCATGCACCTTTGTTGTCTGCTGGTATTTGTGGTTGGTTACAGCCAAATCGCTGTTTTGGTTGCAGTTGCTTCTTATTTACTCAGGATGTTTGCGATCACTGCGTTTTATCATCGATATTTTTCTCATCGTGCATTTAAAACCAATCGCTTCTGGCAATTTGTCTTTGCTTATATTGGTGCCTGCTCAACGCAACGCGGCCCATTATGGTGGGCAGCCCATCACCGCAGGCATCACCGTTACTCAGATAAGGATTTAGATTCACATAGCCCAAGGCACAGTTTTTTCTGGGGTCATATGGGCTGGTTTCTCAGTATTAAGCATTTTAAAACCCATGATAATTGGATTCGTGACTTTAGCCGCTATCCGGAATTACGTTGGCTTGATCGATATGACGTAGTGGCTCCGGTCAGCTATGCCTTTATGATGTTTGGATTGGGATATACATTGGAGCGTTTCTATCCTGAGCTTCATACCACCGGCTGGCAAATGCTGATTTGGGGGTATTTTATATCCACCATTGTTTTAATACATTGCACATTGCTGGTTAATTCACTGGGACATCTGTTCGGTACGCAACGTTATCATACCGATGACGAAAGCCGGAACAATGCCTTTTTATCGCTGATCGCATTAGGGGAAGGCTGGCATAACAATCATCACCATTATCCTGTATCCGCCAGACAGGGTTTTTATTGGTGGGAATTCGATCTGAGTTATTACCTGTTAGTGCTGCTATCATGGTTGGGTATTGTTAGTGATTTAAAGGCATTGCCACCTGAACGGATCGAGCAAAATCGCATCAGGAAGCCACTGAAATGAAAATTGCAATCATCGGCAGTGGTATCTCCGGTATATATGCTGCACATTATCTGGATAAACAACATCATGAAGTCACGCTGTATGAGTCTAATCGATTCCTTGGCGGACATACTGATACGCATCAAATCATGCTCGATGGTAATAATTATGCCGTAGACACAGGGTTTATCGTATTTAACGAACATAATTATCAGCAATTTTGCCGATTTCTGAATGACCTGAATATCAAATCCCAACCGTCTGATATGACCTTCAGCGTCAGCAATACATTATCCGGACTGGAATATAACGCCACAACCCTGGATAAACTATTTTGTCAGCGTAACAACCTGGTCAGCCCCAAATTCTATCGTCTGATATTGGATATTATTAGGTTTTACCGTGAAGCGCCGAAACTGTTGAACAGTCAGGATAATCAACTCAGTTTGGGCAAATACCTCAGCAAGAATCACTACAGCGATATTTTTATAGAAGATCATATACTACCTATGGCTTGCGCCTTGTGGTCCGGCCCTCCGGATTTGTTAAAACAGTTTCCGGCACGTTATTTAGTGGCATTTATGAATAATCATCAAATGCTTAAAATCGACAACCGTCCTGAATGGCGAACCATTGTTGGTGGCTCAGATAGTTACATTCGGGCATTTTTACAATTTTTCCAAGGTCATGTCCGGCTCAATAGCCCGGTTCAATCAGTGCAACGAAATACTGACTCGGTAACAGTAAAAACCGCCCTGGACGAAAGCCAATATGACCGAATCATACTATGCTGTCATAGCGATCAGGCGCTAGCACTATTGTCTGACCCAAGCGAACAGGAAACAGATATTTTAGCTGCGATTAAATACCAGGCTAATGAAACTGTCCTCCATACAGATCCCAATCTTATGCCGAGACACCCAAAAGCTTGGGCCAGCTGGAATGCATTAAGGCTTACCAAAGAGCAATCCAGATGTACAGTGACTTATTACATGAATCTGCTGCAAAATATTTTGGCTCCAAAGCCGTTATTGGTGACATTAAATTGCACAGACCTGATTGACCCTGAACATATATTATTGAAGCGCTTATATCATCACCCGGAATATACCAGCGCGAGCCTGGATGCGCAGCAAAGACACGGTGAGATAAATGGGCAGAACAACACCTATTATGCGGGCGCTTATTGGGGCTGGGGATTTCATGAAGACGGCGCCCAAAGTGCGGAAGATGTTGTCAAATTAATCGGGAAGACTCAATGACTATGATCTCAGCCAAATTATATACCGGTTGGGTAAGACATCGTCGAGAGCTTCCCAAGCAACATCATTTTAAATATCCGGTGTTCATGACCTGGGTTGACCTAGACAAGGTTCAAACCACGATGCAAAAAAGTAGCTTGTGGAGTATGAACAAATTCAATCTGGTTAGTTTTTATCGCCAAGATTATATTGATAATGAAACCGAAGACATCAAAACCGCGATCAAACAACGCATTTTTTCATCAACAGGCCAGCATTTTGATGGTGCCGTCTGTTTATTGAGCAATCTTAGATATTTGGGATTCAGTTTTAATCCGGTTAGTTTTTATTTTTGTTTCGATACCGACCAAGACAATCCACGGTTTATCATTGCTGAGATAAACAATACTCCTTGGGATGAACGATTCAGCTATGTGCTCGACTGTAACAATTCCTCTAACTTCAATCACAGTTGGCAATTTGAATTTGAGAAAAGGTTTCATGTTTCACCTTTTATGCCAATGGATTTGACTTACCGCTGGCAATTCAGTTTCAAGAAAAATCATTTAACAATACATATGCAATTATTGCAGCAAGGCAAACTGTGTTTTGATGCCACGCTGCAATTGCAAGCCCAACCCATGAACAGCCGGAATATGTTTTTAATTCCCATTCGATATCCTTTGATAACCTTGTCGACCTTATTTCGTATTTACTGGCAAGCGTTTCTGTTATGGATAAAAAAAATACCTAATTTCGAGCATCCCGAAAAACACAGCCAAACGAGGTAAATCATGAACGCAGCAGTAGAAAGTTTTGACAAAACGCCCAGCCGTATCGAATTGTTTTTACGTAAATTAACGCTAGACAAATTAGCGCAACTCGAATGTGCCAGTATTAGCTTACGAGATCCTATTGAGAGTATACAACTGGGCAAAGGCTCAGAAAACGACCTCAAGGCAGAATTGGTTATCCATGATTTAGATTTTTATATTCAAGTGGCCTTATTTGGTTCCATCGGTGCCGCCGAAGCCTATATGCAAAATATCTGGGAAACTGACAATTTGACTAATATGGTTCGAATTATGGTCCGCAATCGTGATCTTTTGGATTCTATGGAAGGCGGACTGGCAACGTTGGCTAATAAATTACTGCGCTTATGGCAAATCAGTAAACGTAATACTAGCAACGGTAGCAAAAAAAATATCAGTGCTCATTATGATTTGGGCAATGACTTGTTTGAATTATTCCTGGATCAACATGGCATGTATTCTTCCGCAACATTTTATCAACCGGAGAATAGCCTACAGCAGGCATCCACTGATAAATTAGAACGTATCTGCCAAAAGCTGCAGTTATCGGAATCGGATCATGTACTTGAAATTGGAACCGGTTGGGGTGGTTTTGCAGCCTATGCAGCTAAAAACTATGGTTGTAAAATCACCACCACGACCATTTCAAAACAACAATATCAAACTGCAGTACAAAGGATGCATGAATGCGGGGTCATGGATCGTGTTAATGTCATTATGGAAGATTACCGGGATTTACAAGGCGCTTATGACAAACTGGTATCAATCGAAATGATTGAGGCGGTTGGTCATCAATACCTGGATACCTATTTAAATCAGTGCGCATCGCTATTAAAACCTGATGGGCTCGCATTAATTCAAGCGATCACCATAGAAGACCGGCGTTATCATCAAGCGTTAAAAAGCGTAGATTTCATTCAACGCTATATTTTTCCAGGCAGCTTTATTCCCAGCATCAGCGCGATATTAAACAGCTCTGCTAAAAGCAGCGACTTACGATTGATCAACCTGGAAGATCAGGGCAGCAGTTATGCATTGACACTGGGACACTGGCGGCGCAACTTCATATCCAAACTGGACCAGGTTCGGGCCTTGGGTTATGACGAAACATTTATCCGCATGTGGGCATTTTATTTGTCGTATTGCGAAGGCGGTTTTTTAGAACAATCCATTTCCAATGTGCAATTGCTATTTGCCAGACCGGAGAATCAACGTTCACAATGGCTGCCTGTTG
>SPJK01077453.1_pt1 | contig 14745 bp, 13 predicted proteins | sample 3741771 | NCBI WGS metagenome assembly SPJK01 (sample SAMN10925997, study PRJNA522277) | cold seep metagenome | isolation source: Elba SIP-enriched marine methane seep metagenome, extraction at timepoint T2 | place: Italy: coast of Elba, Mediterranean Sea | reverse complement strand
CCAAGTTTGCTGCCGCTTTGCATAGCGTCTGGTCGCCGTTCGTGCCGCCACGGCGGCCTCTTCGAGACTAAGCGCGCCGGCAAGATGTTTTGCCAGCTCAGGCACGCCCACCGCCTTCATGATTGGCGCGTCAGGCGGCAGGTTTAGGGCAAGCAGGTGTTCCACCTCCGCCAAGGCCCCCTGTTCAATCATCCGGTCGAACCGAAGGTCACAGCGCTTATTCAAGACGGCGCGCAGCGGGTTCAAAGCGACTGTCAAAAAGCGAAACCCCTCAGGCGGACCGGAAAGCGGCTCCTGATGCCAATAGGTCAGGTTGTGACCGGTTGCGCGGTAAACCTCCAGCGCGCGGGCGATGCGTTGACCATCGGTCGGCTCAATGCGCTTCGACGCAACACGGTCCAATTCAGAGAGTATTTCCCAAGCCGCGATACTGCCCATGGCAGCTATATCGGCGCGCGTCGCGACACGAATTTCATGGGGAATCTCCGGAATTGGGGATAAACCCTCCATCATCGCCTTCAGATAAAATCCAGTCCCCCCGCACAGGATCGGCAGTTTACCTTCCGCCAGACACTGCCGGATTTCTCTCTCCGCCCGATCCCGCCAAAGCTGGGCGGAGTTCGGATCCCCGCCGGCCAGGACGCCATAGAGCCGATGCGGCACCCGGGCGAGCTCCTCTGCATTCGGCCGCGCGGTCAGTACACTTAAATCCTGATAGAGCTGCATCGAATCCGCGTTGATCACGACGCCATCAGCCGCTTCCGCCACGGAAATGGCGAGGTCAGACTTTCCCGATGCGGTTGGGCCGATCACGACGAGGATATTAGGCGCTTCATTCATGGCGCGGACGCTAACAGCGCGTCTCCAAGTTGTCACTTGCGGAGGCGCCGCGACAGGAATATGCAGATTTTCATGCAGAATATTCTCACACTGGTCCGCGCGCCGGACGGCCCCGCCCTCGATATACCCTCTCTTGAAGCCGCAATCGGCAGTATTGCCGCGTTAGGCGGCACATCAAGCGATCCCGATTGGCTCAATCCGGAAATCGCTGTCGATATCCCCTTCGACGGCGCGGCGCCTGGCGCTGTCATCCGTGCCTTGGCCGGGGAACTGGAAGGGATCGACCGCGCCGCCTTGCCGAGCGATGGCCGCCGCAAGAAAGTCCTGGTTGCCGACATGGATTCAACCATGATCGCGATTGAAACCCTGGACACACTTGCCGCAGAGCTGGGCTTTGGGGACGAAGTTATCGAAATTACCGCGCGCTCAATGAATGGAGAGCTGGATTTCGTTGAAAGCCTGACCCAGCGGGTCGCCCTCCTGAAAGGGTTCTCGGCTAAGGAAGCGATGGATGCGGTGATGGCGAAAGTCGTTCATACCAGCGGCGCCGAAAGGGCCGTTAAGACAATGGCGGCCCATGGTTGCTACTGCGCCTTGGTCTCCGGCGGTTTCACCTTCACAACCGAAGTCGTCCATGCACAGCTGGGCTTCCAGACCCATCGCGCCAATACCCTGGAGATGGAGAGCGATGGTACGTTCACCGGTGCTCTGATCGGTGAAATCATCAGCCGACCGGCAAAGCTAGAGATCCTGGATGCCTTGTTGGCGGAGCGGGGCCTGGGCCGTGATGCCGGGGTCTGTATCGGCGATGGGGCGAATGACCTCGACATGCTCGGCGGTGCAGGGCTGGGTATCGGTTTCCATGCCAAGCCGATTGTCCGTCAGGAAGCCCCCGTTCTGATTGACCACACGGACATGACGACACTGCTTTACTATCAAGGCTACCGCGCCCAAGATTTCGTGGTCTAAAACCAAACGAAATTCAGGGAGGATCCTTCACCATGCTGGCAGATCTTGGCCGTGCGCAGTTGAACTATGAGCTCGAAGGGCCGGAAGATGCGCCCGTTGTTGCTTTCAGCCATTCTCTTTGCGCGACATTGAACATGTGGGACCCGCAGATGGCTGCTTTCACCGCGCGCTATCGGGTCCTGCGGTACGACATGCGCGGTCACGGCAAGAGTGCGCTTTCCAATGGACCGATTGAGATTGCTGATCTGGCGGAAGATGTTGTCGCACTTTTCGACCATCTGGATATCCCGAAAGTCCATTGGGTCGGCCTGTCGATGGGCGGTATGATCGGACAATATCTAGGTCTGGATCACGCGGATCGCGTCGATAGTCTCGCCCTATGCAGCACCACAAGCCGCATCCCCACCGACATGCGCCCGCTCTGGGACGCCCGGATAGAGGCGGCGCGGGAAAACGGCATGGCGCCCATGGTCGGCGGAACACTGGAGCGCTGGTTTACCCAAGCCTGCCGCGACCGCGAAGATCCGCTGATGGATCCGATCAAGACGCAGATCGCGGGCACGCCGGTTGAAGGGTTTGTTGCCTGTGTTGGGGCGATTTCCCGGCTCGACACCACGGATCGGTTGAAGGATATCGCAACCCCGACCATCGTCGTCCCTGGCCGACATGACCCATCCACAACGGTCAGCGCGTCGGAGATCATTGCAGAACATATTCCCGGCGCCGGGCTGACGGTCATTGAAGACGCCTCTCACCTGGCCAATGTCGAACAGCCTGACACCTGGACCAAAACCGTTCTGGGCTGGGTGGACGAACAGGCAGCCGCCTGATCGAGAATCACGATTCCAGTTCCCTCGGTACAAACGAAAAGGGCCCCGCCATCGCCGGCGGGGCCCATTCTCATAGGATCGTTCGTTAACCCTTAGCCCTGCTTGAACTTCAAGGCGACGAAGTGGGTTTCCTCGTTTCGCTTCACCAGAAGCAGGATCGACTTCTTATTGTCGCTCCGCGCCTTTTGGATCCGCTCTTGAAGGTCATCAGGAGAGGACACTTTCTGCTGGCTCGCCTCAACGATGACGTCACCGACCTGCAGCTGCTTGCGGGCGGCATCGCTGTCATCCGAAATCTCAGCGATGATTACGCCTTCCTGGTCGGCTTCCAAACCGAAGCGTTCAATGGCATCGCCGGTAATCGCGACCACTGACAAGCCCAGTGCATCAATCGCGCTGTCCTTGGTTTCCGGCGTCGTCGGACCACCGCTGCGCAGAGAAGCCAGATCGACCTTCTCCAACTCACCCAGAACCACTTCGACCGTTTGACTGCGACCATCGCGCCAAATCTCCACAGGGACTTCGGAGCCGACCGTGGTATTGGCGACCATGCGCGGCAAGCGGCGGTTACTCGGCACACGCTGTCCATCGAAGGTGATGATCACATCGCCAACCTGCATGCCTGCCTTGCCAGCCGGGCTGCCGGCATGCACTTCAGAGACCAGCGCACCATAGGCTTCATCCATGCCAAGGCTTTCCGCGATGTCGCCAGAGACGCCTTGGATCGAGACACCAAGCCAACCACGCCGCGTCGTTCCGAATTCCCGCAGTTGTTTGACCACACGCTCCGCCTGTTTCGACGGAATGGCAAAACCAATTCCGATTGAGCCCCCGTTCGGCGAATAGATCGCGGTGTTAATGCCGATCACTTCGCCCTTCATGTTGAAGAGTGGGCCACCGGAGTTACCCCGGTTAATCGGCGCATCCGTTTGAATATAATCGTCATAGGGACCTGAGCTGATGTCCCGGCCGCGGGCGGAAACAATACCAGCCGTTACGGTCCCCCCCAGTCCCATCGGGTTCCCGATCGCAACAACCCAGTCACCGACCCTGGACTTGTCGGAATTCCCGAAAGGCACAGCGGTAAGCGGGTGATCTGTCTTGACCCTCAGGACAGCGACATCCGTCTTCGGATCGGTCCCGACCAGTTCTGCTTCCAATTCCGTATCGTCATGCAGGATGACAGTGATTTCATCTGCATCTGCGATCACATGGTTGTTGGTAACGATCAACCCGCTGTCATCGATAATAAACCCGGAGCCGAGGCTGGTCGCCGGACCACGTGGGCGGTTGCGCGGCCCAAACTGCTCGAAGAAATCTTCAAGGGGAGAGCGCGGACGGGCACTTTCATCCTGCTGCTTCACCTGTTGTTTAGTGGAGATATTGACCACCGACGGCAAAAGCCTTTCAGCCAGGTCCGCAAAACTGTCGGGCGCGCCGCGCGCAAAGGCGGGATTGGTCAGCATCATCACCGCTGCAATCGCACCAAGCGCGAAAGTCACAACGCCAACACCTCGGCGATCCTTCAGGCTCAAAGACATGCCGGCATCCTCACGGACCAGGGCACGGGGGAGCTTGCTCATATTCATCTCTCTCTTTCGTTCCGATATCTCAGATATCGTTCATGTCGCTCATAACGCGTTCGATGATCATGGTCGGTTCAGACGATGATAGTCGGCTCTACCGCCCAATACCACCGGCCAAGGCTTCTGATCTCGTAAGATAGGTAATCTCAGAGAAAAAGATAGAGCCTGACCCTTCATGATCCCTCACCTTGCCGCGAGCACATCCGCACCCACAGCACTGATAGGGTCATAGACACCCGAAATAAGGCAGCAATCTGACAGAAGCGGGGGTGTTTTGGGGGCGAAAAGCGAAGGGGCGAGGCGGCAGGTGCCTAGCCTAAAGCGAGCCAGACAAGGAATGTGCCGACAATCAGTGCCACAACACCACCCCGGCGCAAAAACACTTCCGGGGCGTCCCGCATCTGACTTAGCAGTGCGAGAACGCCCCGGGGGAATAGTGCATAGAGAAGACCTTCGATTACCAGCATCAGGCCAAAGGCGGCCAGAAGCGTCGTCCCGAAACCCTCCATCAGTTAAACCGGCACACCCGGCTATTGGTCGCCGGTGTCACCTTTTTCTTTCCCGAAATAGCGGAAGAAATCGCTATTCGGCGGACCGACATAGGTTGTCGTCTCAGAAGACAACCCTTTCTGCATAGCCTGCATGGAACGCCAGAAGTCGAAGAATTCCGTATTCTGACCATAGGCCGCATTGTAGGTCGCCTGGGCCTCGGCATCCCCTTCACCACGCAGGATTTCGGCTTCCCGCTTGGCTTCGGAAACGATAACCCGTTCGCGCTTATCCGCATCGGCACGGATCCGACGGGCTTCCTTATCCCCTTCGGCACGTGCCAATCGGGCTTCCTGCTCCCGTTGGGTCGACATCCGGCGGAAGATCGCCTGGCTGTTCTCCCGCGGCAAATCGATACGCTTGATCCGGACATCAACAACTTCGATCCCGAATGAGGTTCCCTGCGTTGCGACACGGTTGGTGAATTGATCCATCAAATCGGCCCGCTTCGGTGTCAGAACGACACTGAGCGAAACATCACCCAGCACGTCGCGTAGGGCCGAGTTGATAAGCGCATTGAACCGTTGCTGCATCCCACGTTCGCTCTGAACCGCCTGGAAAAACTGCAGAGGATCGGTAATTCGATATCGCGCGAAAGCGTCGACCACGAGTTGCTTCTGATCCGCCGTTGGAATTTCCTGGCTAGGTGCATCGTAATCGAGAACCCGGTCATCAAAGAAGATCGCGGTATCTGCGAAGGGTATCTTGAAATGCAGGCCGGGTTCATTGATCACGCGTTGCGGTTCACCGAAACGCAGGACCAGGACCTGATCCGTCTCCCGCGCGACGAACGCCGTGCTGTATACTGTTAAACCACCAACGATCAGAATCGCCGCGAGGATGTATTGACTGATTTTAGCCATTACTGGGATCCTCCCTTAGCGCCGCCGGTTAACCGGTCGAGCGGTAGATAAGGCAGCACACTAGACTCGCCGCCAGCGCCATTCTCAATCAGGACTTTGTTCATATTCGCCAGAATCTCTTCCATCGTCTGAAGATAGATTCGCCGCTTGGTGATATCCTCAGCTTTCTCATATTCATGCAGAACCGCCTTAAAGCGCTGCGAATCACCGATTGCCTGGTTAATCCGCTCTTGCTTATACGCTTCGGCAGCAAGGGTGATTTGCTGAGCCTGACCTTCGGCACGCTGGGTCACTTCGTTGAAATAACCGGTTGCTTCGTTAATCGCCCGCTCCCGGTCGGCATTGGCCGCCTGAACGTCACGGAAGGCATCGATGACAGCCTCCGGCGGATCAACCTTCTGCGGTTTGACCTCGATGACCTCAATCCCAGCCCCATAGGAATCAAGGATTTCCTGAAGCCGCTCACTCGCCTGGCCGGCCAAATCCGTCCGACCGCGCGTCCGTGCCACCTCAAAGCCAGTTTTCCCGACGATCTCGCGCATCGCCGCCTCAGCAGCATTCTTCACGCTTTCTTCAGGGTTTCGGACATTGAACAGGAACGCGCCAGCGTCGCGAATCTTCCATAAGACAACGAACTGAACATCAATGATATTCTCATCACCGGTCAGCATCAGGCTTTCTTCCGGCACATTCACATTTGTGCTGGAGCCGGGACGGAAGCCAACTTCCACCTGGTTGATATTTGTGACCTTCGGCTTCAAGACTTCACCGATCGGTGCCGGGAAGTTGTAGTTCAGCCCTGGACGCGTCGTGTCCGCCAGTTTGCCGAACACAAGCTCGACACCCTGCTCATCCGGTTCAATCTGATAGAAACCGGTGAACAGCCAGAAAGCCACGCCGAAGGCGGCCAGGATACCAATGACCATGCCGTTCTTGCCGCCACCCGGGAAGAAGCGTTTGATCCTCTCCTGACTTTGACGGACCAGATCTTCGACATCCGGGCCTTGCGGGCCGCGTCCACCGCCGGAGCCGCCACCGCTGCCCCAGGGATTGCGGGGGCCGCCACCCCCGCCGTTTCCGCGTCCGCCGCCGGAACTGCCACCGCCGCCCCACGGGCCACCGCTGTTATTTTCCCAAGGCATGAGGTTCAATCCTTCGCTCCGCCAATCCAAAATTCGTTCATTTCGCGCCCTAGGGACGCGAGTGGCGCGCATAACACTCTTTTCGCCCCGGCAAATCAAGGTTTTCACGCCATTTTCCAACCCCAGCAGTGATGTTTTCGCCGAAGTCACTTTGCTTCGACGGTTTGATTCCTATATCAAACCGTCGCACCCTCAGCGATATAGGATGGCAGGCGCCGCCCGCCAGACGTCGACAAGGGGAAAAACAAAATTTTTCCGGCCCAAGGGCCCGATGATGAGGATTAAGTGGATGGCGGAGATTACCGAAGAAAGCGTGCTGGAAACGCTGCGTACAATCGCAACCGACCCGGCCGCACACGGCAAGGAAGGCAATATCGTCGATCTGGGCATGATCTCCGGTGTCGCGATCAAGGATCGGATGGTCCAATTCTCATTGGAAATCGAACCGGCCCGTGCAGACGCCTATGAGCCGTTGCGTATTCAGGCCGAAACAGTTGTCGCTTCCCTGGAGGGCGTCTTGTCCGCGACCTGCGTCCTGACCGCAGAAAAAGCGCCGGAGCGCAGTCAGCCGACCCCGATGGGCGCCCAGCAACCTCAAGCAACCAAGCCAGAAGACAAAACCGCAAGCGGTGGCGCTGCCGGCATTTCCCGGATCATAGCGGTCGCAAGTGGCAAGGGCGGTGTCGGGAAATCAACCACTGCCGTCAATCTGGCACTTGGTCTAAAGGCCTTGGGCCTCACCGTCGGTATCCTGGATGCGGATGTTTACGGTCCCTCGCTTCCGCGAATGCTGGGGATTTCGGGTCAACCGGATTCACCGGATGGAAAAACCCTGAAGCCAATGGAAAGCTATGGCCTGAAGGCCATGTCCATGGGCTTCCTGGTTGCCGAAGATCAACCGATTGTCTGGCGCGGCCCGATGGTGATGGGCGCCTTGCAGCAGATGCTGTCCGATGTCGCCTGGGGTGATCTGGATGTCTTGATCGTCGACATGCCGCCCGGCACCGGTGATGCGCAGCTGACCATGGCGCAGAACACCCCTTTGGCCGGCGCGGTGATCGTTTCAACCCCACAGGACATTGCCCTTCTCGATGCGCGCAAGGGACTGAATATGTTCCGCAAGGTGGACGTGCCCGTGCTCGGCATTATCGAGAATATGAGCCTCTTCATCTGTCCCAGCTGTGGCCATGAAAGCCATATCTTCGGCCATGGCGGCGCCAGAATGGAAGCGGAGAAGCTTGGGTGTGACTTCCTGGGTGAGGTGCCGCTGCATATCGACATTCGTGTCACAGCCGATGGCGGACGCCCGATCGTCGCAAGCGATCCGGATAGCGCCCATGCTCAGGCTTACCAAGCCATTGCAGAGAAGGTGCGCGATGCCGTGGGTCTTGGCGACACAGGCGGGGCCGGTCGTGCTGCACCGCGCATCGTGGTCAATTGACCGGCGGCGCACTGATCATACCCCGACGCGGGGTTTTGAAGGCCGGGCTGGGCCTTGCCATTCCGGCCGTCGGTGGTCTTGCTGGTTGGTGCCTTAATCCAGGACGCAGCGGGGCGGCCGAGAATGATAAGGTCCTAGACATTATCAACAAGCGCCGCGATGCCGTTCGACGTGACCCAATTCGGTGGGAACCAAGACTGGGGTTGCTTGCCAAACAGTTGGCCGAAGCGATCGCGCGGGGTCGCAGCGAAGGCGTCCCCATCGAAGAGGTCGAAGCAGAAGCCCGTCGGCAAGAATATCCCTACAAGCGTATATCCTACATGATGGGGACAGACTATCAGAGCGCAGAACAACTGGTCGATGACTGGATCAACGGCGCCCGTGCTGACGAAGGCGTACTAGACCCCGTCTTTTCAGAAGCCGGTACAGCAATCGTAAACGGTCGCCAAATTGAAGGCGGAGGCGACGTTACCGTCTGGATCGCGCTATTCGCAACGCCAACGCATCCGGTATTGCCAGGTTGGGAGATGCGAGTCGTCACCCTATCAAACAAATTCAGGGCAAAGCGCCGCGCCGGCCCGCTTCAGCTAAACAAATTGTTGTCTAATGCCGCCCAGGCCCATGCAGATGATATGGCGCAGCAAGACTATTTTGCCCATGATTCACTGGATGGCCGCACCGCCGGCGACCGTGCCCATGCGGCAGGCTACCGCTTCCGCTATTGGCGGGAAAACCTGGCAACAGGACCGGCGCTGGACACCGCACGCGCCGCCGTAGACGGGTGGATCGCGTCTACCAGCCACCGCAAAGCCCTGCAGGACAAACGGATGACCGAAGTTGGCATCGGCTACACCTACCAACCGCAAGACAGCGGGCGCGTGCAGGGCGTCCATTATTGGGCCATGACACTCGCCTCGCCAGCGTAGCCGATACACTCGCCTCGTCAGGGCGTTAGGTGGTTGGAGATTGGAGATTGGAGATTGGAAATGATCCGAAAGATTGGCATTTCGGGCTTCATTTTAGTTGTCCTGGGAATGCTCTGCATATTGCAAATCATTTGGTCCTATCGCGTTGATCTCCCAAGAACTGATGCTGGATTTGTGTTGCATTTCGCGATCCCGACGGGTGTCACGATTATCTTTGCCGCTGCGGCGTTCTTGTTTCCGAAAGAGTGGCGCGATGGCTTTGCCATTGGCGGTATTTCAGCCTGTGCTGCCATATTACTGGGTGAAGCCTATCTGCAAGTTTCCCCTGTCGCGGTGAACCCTGATGAGGAAAAACAACCGACATCAGAAACGGCCGCCTTTGAAACGCAACGCGAGGCTATTCTGCAAGCGGGGGGAAGGGCATATCCACATCTGTGCCCCAATGCTGCGCGTCTTTTGTTATCCGCTGATAAACCCTTCGCGTTTGGAGGTATTGCAAATAACAGAATTTTCAATCGATTGCCCGGCGGGGATTATTCTGAAACCACAACAGATCGCTTTGGCTTCAACAATCCTAATTCAGTTTGGGATCAATCCGACAAGCCAAAAGCCCTAATTGTTGGGGATTCCTTTACTTTCGGCGCAGACCTTCCCTTTGGAGAGGGGTTTGTCGACCGGGCTAGAATGCTTAGTACAGATTGGGATGTTGTTAACCTGGGATGTGGCGGAAATGGACCTCTTGCGGAATTGGGAGGGATGCAAACCTTTGTTGGTCAGGTGAAGCCGGACGTAATTATCTGGGCATATTTCGAAGGCAATGATCTGACAAAAGACATTTTGGGAGAGTTGAACGACCCTCGATTAAGGCGATATCTCGAAAATGGAGCGTTGGTTGGTCAGGACTTAGTATCGCGCCAATCTGAGATTGATGGAAGATATATCTCACTTGTGAGCCGGCCGCCGATTATGAAGTCAGAGGGGCCGATATTGTCTCAGCCCTGGAGTTGGCGTCGGTTTTTGACATTAACGACGCTTCGAACGCGACTAGGGCTTACGCTTCATACCGAAAGAGTCGCGCTTCACGCATTTTCCGAAGCGATTGCGAAAGCCAAGCAAATTGCAGACAGCAGAAAAAGCCGTTTGATTTTTTTGTATCTTCCAGCCGAGCAACGCTATTTGAACAGTCTTGCCGGCTGGATGGCGGATGCCTACAAGATCGAAGTATTGGAGATCGTCGAACGCAACGGTATCGAAGTTGTAGATGTATCGGAACATTTCGCAGCCGAGAAAGAACCGAGAGACCTGTATACTGGACATTTCAATGCACAAGGCGCGGAAATAGCAGGCCGCGCACTTTCTGAAGCGCTTCGGGGCCTGCAGAACTAAACTGTCGGTGAGTTCCAGGAATTTCGAACGAGACTAGAATTTGGCCTGCTGTTCAACCTCAATCCAATCGATCAAATATTCATCTGTAAGTGCATGGAAATTGAATTGAATATTTGTGTTTCCAGATTTGTCAAAAACGGCCTTACATTCAAGAAACGGATCATTTCCCGACCAATTGCAAGAGGCCCCTTTGACTGGAAATTTTGGTGGAAGGCTGTCCGTGAAATAGAACCGCAAGACGATCGGTCGGTCCGCTTTCCCGCCAGTCAGTTTCCAAATGCTGTTTTTGCCCGTCCCAAATCTAGCTCCGAAAAACTGCGCCGCAATGCCAACAATCCCTGGAGACGCAATGATTTTATGTGGTTTGCCGTCATTGATGCCGATCTTATCATTGATGCGGCTGATGTCCAAATGTACCGGCATCCAGATGCGGTCGCCGGATTTCGCCCCGACAGATGATTGAAAACGCTCCCAAGTATCCTCTAGAAACTTTGGGCCATCTGGACGAAGGGCGGTGATCGACAGGTTCTCCGGTCCAAGCCTCTGCATTTCATCAAACTCAACGAGTTGCCCCTTTGAGTTCTGCATCACAACGCCTGTATAGGGGTCAAGAATCACCCATCGGCCGTCAATTTGAACCCGTGCGAAGCTATGTGCCAAGCCGCCGCCGAAGACATCAAATTGGTGCGCGTCGAACCCGAAATATCTCAGTAAATATACCAATGCGCGGGCTTGCGAATCACAACTTGCCGCAAGCGTCAGCATCTCCAACAATCCGGTAGGTAATCGCAACCAAGCCGGAAGCCGGCGGCCAGACAATGCGCCATACCATGGTTCCAGCGGTGCCTGCGCACCCCGGTGTTCGACGGAGACATACCGCGCCAATCCGATCAAAAAAGCATTTCGATCAGTGTCGATCATTTCAATATCGACATAGTCCCTGACCGCGCCCAGTCGGTAATGATGAATAGCCGCAGCAGTGCCAAGCAGAACGCCCAGGCCGATGACGATACCGACCAACGCATTTCTCAATAAACTCCGCATTGGTTCGGCTTCTCCGCTTTTCTGGCTTTATCTGTCAGAAAGTCCGTTGTGGGCTGGCTGTGTAGACGCCCAGTATTTTCAGCTTGGTTGTAAAATATTGCAATTCGTCCAGGGCGCGATCGACGTTTTTATGGGCAGGGTGGCCCTCGATCTCAATATAAAAACGGGCGATGCCGGGTTCTGCGACGGAGATATAGCTTTCCAGCCGGACCATATTGATCCCGTTCGTCGCGAAACCACCAAGCGACTTATAAAGCGATGCCGGGACACTGCGGACCGTGAAGACGATGCTGGTCAGAACGCGCGGCGTGGCGGGGTCCGGTTCGATCCGGACGCGGGACATGACAACGAAACGGGTGACATTGCCAATCTTGTCTTCAATCCGACTGCGCAGCGTCTCCAGCTTATAGGTCTCGCCGGCAAGTGAGGATCCGATGGCGGCAATGGTCGGGTCGCCAAGCTCCGCCACTTCCTGCGCGGCGCCCGCAGTATCGGCGCGCGCGACCGGTTTGATGCCAAGCTCCCGCAATGTCGCCCGGCATTGCGCCAAGGCTTGTGGGTGACTGCGCGCTTCCTTTATCCCCTCCAGCGTGCCGCCAGCCGGGGCCAGCAGTTGGTGATGTACCGGCTGGAAATGCTCACCGATGATGTAAAGGCTCGATTCCGGTAGCAGATGATGGATATCCGCAACCCGGCCACCCAATGAGTTTTCAATCGGGATCATGGCAAGACCGGCAGTACCGGCTTCGACCGCAGCAAAAGCATCTTCGAAACTAGGGCAAGGCAGCGGCTTCAGGCTTGGATAGGCTTCCTGACAGGCAAGGTTGCTGTACGCGCCAGGCACGCCTTGAAAGGCAATAACCGGGTTGTCCCGCGCCGGATTGATGATCATAGCTCCCGTTCCTTTTGCAATCACCGGATATGACGGGCCGATGGAAATTGTGCTCTCGGACTGCGGCGCCCCGCCTCCTTCAAGCCATTGGACACCGATGCCAAGCGCCTTTGCCACCGCCGCAACAAGCGCGCGGGTGGGCTCAGACTGACCCCGTTCCCAGCGGGCAATTGTGGCTTGGGTTTTACCCAAACGCAGCGCCAGATCTGCCTGGGTAAGGCCCGCCGCTTTTCGTGCATCCCGTATTCGTCGTCCAACTGTCATGGCGCAGGGTTTAGGGAGTAAAGATGACACTGTCAATAAATACGTTTATATAATAAATATGCATATTATGTATATATTCACTATCCGCGCTTCAAAAAAGACATTGCCTGATTGAGAAGCGACATGCGCTCTGTATCCCCGACACCAGAATCCGGGTGGTGGATGGTGGCCAGCATGCGATAGCGCGCACGCGCGGTTTCGGGCGTCGGTGTCTCCCAGGGCGGAAAGCCCAGAATATAGAGGGCTTCTCCGCGAGTGCGCACCCCATGCGGCATTTTCTCAAAAGACAGGGTTTCGATCATGGCCCTGTGGCGGGAGACATCATCCCGCAGCCGCGTCACCTCCTGATCGCGGGTGGGGCGCCGGCTTTCTTCGAGCAGCAACCGCAGAGACCCTTCATTCAAGGCCCAGGCAAGGCCCAGCGCTTTGCGAATACGCACCGGATCAAGCCCGCCGGGCAACCGGACCTGAAGCCGTGGTTTACGACGCCAGGGCTTGCCGGCATTGGCGCCTGATTTAAGCGTTATCGTCTCTCTATCACCGCGCTCCGGCTCCCCCGGATCAGGCGCGGCGTCAATCGTTTCCGATGGCACAGTCAACATTACGGAGCGCGCCAAATCACCGACATTCACCCCCTGCCGTTCCGCCAGCAGGGTCAGCTTATCGCGAAATGCCGTCGAACAGGATATCGCATAGGATGCCTTCGTCTTACCGCGCGCACCCATGCGTCAGGCTGCGCCTCCGAACCGCTCCACCCGGAAGGCATCCAGCAGCGGGGAAGACTGACCGCGTAGAATCTCGGCTTCCGCCAAGCGACCGACCAAGGCGCATAGGGTAACGCCGGAATGCATGACCGCGACATAGAGCCCGCCCACAGCGTCCGGCGCACCAATGACGGGCAACCCATCCGCCGGGATCGGGCGGGTCGGACGATCCGCGCGTTCCACTGTCAGGGGTCCAAGGCCCGGCAGCAACGCTTCCACCCCGGCAATCATCGCTGCTTCCCGGCCCGGCTGAACCGATCTTGCGGTCGGATCGACGATGCATAGGCGGCCATCCCGGAATTGCTTCACGGAGAATGCCTCCGTCCAGATCGCACAAGAAAGTCGCGCTTCAACCGGCTTTGTGGTCAACAGAAGACCACGGGTATTATCCATCGGCAGGGCAACTCCCGCCCCCTCCAACAAGGCAGGCGCGCCGGTGCCGGAGACGACGATTGTCACATCAGCCTCCAGGGTCTCTACATCGGTTTCAACGCCGCTTACGACGCCATCCGTAACCAGCAGGCGCTTTGCTTCGGACCGGGTCAGAAGCCGCGCACCCGCCGCTGAAGCCTCATCCAGCAACACATGTGTTGCTGCCGTTGCATCCAACAACCCATCATCGGGCGAATGAAACAGCCGTCCCGGGATATCCCCCAACAGCGGCTCAAATCCACGCGCATCAGCGGCGTCTATCGCCTTGCCGACATGGCCCCAGGCCTGCTGCAGCGCGGTCTGTTCGCCATCGTCGAATAAGGACTCGTCCCATGTCAGCAACCCGGACCAGTCGACCGGCCAGCGTCCGGATAGCTCTTGTTCCAAATCATGATGGGCGGCAATGCCGGCCTGACGCAGATCGAAATAAGGCTTACTGCCGGCGGATAACGCATTGATCCAGGCCCAGGAGGCACCACTCGCCCCGGCGGCCGGTCCCGCCTTGTCGAGGATCGTGACCGCGAGCCCTGCCTTAGCGAGGCGATAGGCAATCGCGGCGCCCAGAATGCCAGCCCCGACGATCAGCGCGGATTTTGGCGGTGGAAATTCTTTCGTCATGTTGCAACAACCCCACTTGTATCGGCCTTCATATCCAAGGCAGCGGCCATCAAAGCTTTTGTATAGGAATCACGCGGCGCATCGAAAATCGCCTCCGTCGGTCCTTGTTCGATCACCTTGCCATCGCGCATCACAATGACCTCATCCGACATGGCGCGAACCACCTTCAGGTCATGGCTGATGAACAGATAAGCCAGCT
>SPJK01009782.1_pt1 | contig 14749 bp, 11 predicted proteins | sample 3741771 | NCBI WGS metagenome assembly SPJK01 (sample SAMN10925997, study PRJNA522277) | cold seep metagenome | isolation source: Elba SIP-enriched marine methane seep metagenome, extraction at timepoint T2 | place: Italy: coast of Elba, Mediterranean Sea | reverse complement strand
GCTGTTACGCCTACTCAGCCATTCGCAGCATCAGCCGCACCACCCTGATTACACTGTCATTATCCGGGCTTTATCTAATGCTGTTTATCTTATTAAGGCTGGAAGACCATGCTTTACTGGGCGGCACCATTTTATTATTGGTGATCTTGGCGGTATTAATGTATTTGACGCGGAATATGAATCGCGTTGAGACAATAAATTAACCCAGGTAAGGATAAAAATTGACGCCACAATAACAAAAGGTCGGACTGAAGTCCGACCTACCACCGATTATCATTTTCCCCTACCCGCTTTGACTTTTGCAGGCTTGTTGGCAATTAATTTACATAAGCCGCAAAAAAAGACGACCTGATATAATCATATAAATGACTTAAACAACCCTCACCTATTGCCTTGTGTCAGATCAACAATTCAGCCTAACCCACCTCATCCTGATCGATTCATACAAACCCGGCGCGATTCAGGAAATCCGCCTGGATGGCCATAGCAATCTTAACGGCGTCAACGGCGCCGGTAAAACCACCTTGTTACGCCTGATTCCATTATTTTTCGGCGAAAGACCGGGGCGACTTGTGCCAAGAAACCGAGTCACGGATAGTTTCGCCAGACACTACTTACCGAATGAGTCGTCTTATATTATTTTTCAATATCAACGCGGCGAGCAAAGCTGTTTGACAGTGATTTACGCTTCACCGAATGAAGAAGGGCTTTGCTATCGTTTTGTCGACAAAGCCTTCGAGCAAGATGATTTTATCGTCACCGGCAGCGACGGTAGCTTGATGCCGGTTTCCTGCCGCAATTTAGGGCGTCATCTACTCAATCAAGGCGCACAATGCAGTAATCAAATCAGCAGTTGTCTGGATTATCGCACGGTGATCCAGAATCTACCGCATAAAAAAGGTCAGGAAATCAGAAATCTGATTGCCCGTTACAGCTTTTGTCAGAGCGCGACGGGACAGCGTTTGAAAGACATTGAAAAAATCGTATCCGGCATGTTAATGCGTTCCACTGATTTTGATGATTTACGCGAAATGCTGGTCAATTGCATCGACGAAAACCGCGACGCCATCGCTCTGGAAGTGCAAATGGAAACTCTGGACGGTTGGCATAAGGAATACCGCGCTTTTCAGGAAATCGAAGCCGAACGCAATCAGGCCGACGAATTAGGCGGTCTGGAAAATAAGTTACAACACCTTGAAAACGATCTCATCATACTACGGCAACGTTTGCGTTTGTTGCTGGAAAGCGCTGAAGATCAACGCCGCAAACAACGTCAAAGCGCCGACGATAGCGGCCAACAATTGGAAACATTGATTGAGCAATGGAACCTGCAAGAACAAACAACGCAGTCGCAACTCGCCACCATCAGCGCAGAATTACAAGAAGCTCAGCGTCATCAAAACGAGCTGGAGCGAGAACGCGATGACTGGGATAAAAAGGATGTTCACAGCTTGCGGCAAATCCGCCAACGCCTGCCGCATATCAAATCCACCTTGGCTAAAGAGCAAGCTAATCTCACCCAACTTAAACAGCATGTGCAGGATATAGAAGCGGAGTTCGGGCGTCTCAAGGCGGAAAAAGAAAATCAGTTTCAACAACAACTTCACCAATACGATCTAGCGATTGGTCAACGCGAACAACGCGCGGCGGAGCTGAAAGCCGAAGCCCAAGAGGGAAACGATCGGCAAAAAGAAAGCTTGCGTCGGCAAAGCGCGCAAGAGCAGGAAGCCATTAATCTGGCAATCGGTGATTTACGTCAACAACTGGGCGAGTTGAACGGCAAAATAGCCGAAATCCAACCCGACCCGGCGCTGTTGGAAAGCCGTGAACTAAAAATCGCCGAACAACAAGCTTTGCAACAGCAAAAACAGATGGCTGAACAAGCTTTGCAGAGCGTGGAAAACGACATCCGCCAACATCGCCGGGAAATCGATCAGGTAATTAACCAACAAATGCAATGCGCTGAACAACAGCAAACCTTGACCCAAACGATGGCGCATCTACGCAAACAACTGGATGCCGACCCGGACACCTTATTAGGGTTTCTACGCGAAAACCGTCCCGATTGGGTTAACAACACCGCCAAGGTGATTAATCCGCAACTCCTGCTGCGCGATGACCTGGAGCCTTCGCTGACCGATGCTTCGCATACCTTATACGGCTTGGACTTGAATCTGGAAGTATTAAGCGCCCTGAAACAACAGTTAAAAAGCGCGATTGAGGCGGTAAAGAAAACCCTGGCCGAAGACATTGGCAAAATCAACGCCGCCGCCGAACGAGACATCCAACACACTCAACAACAAATTAAGCAGACCACGGAACAAAAACAACAAGCGCTGGAGGAGCTGGCGCAACAACGCCTGAGCAGCCTACAGGCGCGACAAGTCGATACAAGGGCATTAACCCGCCTGGAAACCAATATTCAACAATTACAAGCCGAACAAGTCTCCGCAGAACAGGCAAAGGAAATCTTGCAGGATTATCAGCGCTGGCTGGATAAAGAATGGTCGCGACACCCGCATTGGCAAACACAGGCGCAAAATTACCTTAGCCGACAACAACAATTACAGCATCAATTTGAACAAGATAAAGCGCACTATCAAAACCGCCGTAGCGAACTGCAACAAATACTCAAAGAGCTGCGCCAAAAACTGAAGCAACAGGAACAGCAAATCAGCGCTATCAATCAGCTGTTGGACGATTTACGCCATTACCCCGACCCGACTGTAGCGGAGATTGTCTTTGACCCTTCTCATACCCTAAGCCTGTTGCAAAACGATTACCGCAGATTAAAGCAAAGCCACCAACACTGTCATCAACAGCGTGCGCAACTGGTCAGCCATTTCAAGCGTCTCCTGGCCAAACATCAAGGCTCACAACCAGCCCGATATTACGCCAGCATCGAGGCCGACATCGGCATCGACGGCGCAGATCGCGACTGGTCAAGCGCTATTCAAAACTGGTATCAACACCGCTATCTGGAATGTCGCAAATGGCTGGTGATGCAAGCTCAAAACTTCGGCAGCGCTATCCGCAACTACCAGCAGGCATTGGATCGTTTCGACCGGGGCATCGATTCCCTATCTCGGCGTCTGGCCAAACATATCGACAACAATATCCGCTTTGAAAAGATCGAAAGCATCCAGGGGCGCTTAAGCTCCAAAGTCGGCAAGCTCGGCTATTGGGAACAAATCGTTCAATTCACCCGCAATTTCGACGAATGGAGCCGCAGCAGCGAAGGCGCAGTCCCGGACAACGAATTTGCCGAGGTCGTGCGCTTGGTTTCCGAACAACTCCAAGGTAAAGGACGCGTGGAAATGAAGCTGGTCAATCTGCTGGAGCTGGAAATCATCGTCACCGAAAATGGTCGCAGCAAACGCGCTACTCATGCCGACGAATTGCGACAAATTTCCAGCCACGGCCTGTCTTATTTGATTCTATGCGTCTTTTTCATCGCTCTGGTTAATATGATCCGTAAAGACCAGCCGCTGAATATTATCTGGCCGATGGATGAGTTAAAGGAGCTGCATCAAATGAATATCGAACTGCTGATAGACATTCTTAACCAAAATCGAATCACCTTATTCTCGGCCTTTCCCGATCCCGATCCGGATGTGCTGAGTTTATTCAAAAACCGCTATCAAGTGGTCGGCAACCGCGAACTGGTGGAAATGACCATAGACGATGATTATTTGCTTAAGCTGCCACCACTCAATGGAGAAAATGCGCATGTTTGATGATTTGCTTAAGCGCTTACTGCAAGGCGCATTTATCTGTGAGATCAGCGATGAAGCTGGTTTCCGCTACTTGCAGGCAAGCGACAATGCCCAGGAGGTGGATGCCTTTTTAAGCCGACTGAACTACCGACTGAGCAAAACCCAGAACGAACTGGCCTATTTCGCCGCCTATCAGCAAATCGATAGTCCCGCCCGCAGCGACATTCGTAAAACCTTTCAGCAATTCCGCCTGGAATTGCACCCGGTGGTGGAATGGCTGGAAATGATGATGGCCGGACTCAATCAGGAAACCGCCCTGGCGCCTGGCGATGTTCTCAGCTTTTCCAGTTTGCTGCAAGCCATCGAACAAAACCAGGCGCTGGCCGACCGATTACAGTCTTTCGCCCGCTTCAAAGATTTTACCGGCAGTGATGATTCGGTGAAATCACGCCTGGAAAAACTACTGAGCACATTAAGCAAATGGAGGTATCTGCATCTGGCCAATCGCGACACCCTGATTTATCAGGTCACCGGCAAACTGGATTATTTCTACCAAGCCCTGCAATTCATCCAGGAACATGAACAAATACCTATCGAGCAAAAAGAAGATGATGTCATTCAGGAGAGCTTGTTTTGAAGTCATCCGACCCGGGTTTAAGTCGTTTATTGAAAGCAATGGCCAATCACAGCGAACTAATTGCCAATGCTTATTATCAAGGCGTGGTCTATAAAGACAAACAAAACCAGCGCGCCCTGAACCAGCTTAAACAATTAAAAGTATTGGTGAACCACAGTGAAGACGGCTACCGCATCGCCGGCAGGTTAAGTCAATTTATCGACAGCGCTCTGAGCAGCGACCGAGTGCGCAGACTGGACACCGATCTGGGCGGATGGATAGAAACCCTGGAACAGCAAATCGGCCTGTATCAAGATGCATGGATCGAAAACCGAGTAGAGGACGCCGATAATTTTTTCGCCGAAATTGAGCGCCTGGTGTTCGAGTTATCCGACACTCTGGAAGAGAATACGCGCTACCTATTAATGCTGATCAACAGCCGTTTCGCTCATGTTCGCACCCTGGCGGAAAAACAAAAACAGAATGCCTTTTATATTTCCCGGTTGGAAAAACTGGTTAACGCCATCAGCGCTTTGCAACCGGAATTTCTGCTGGAGATGGTTGAAGAACAAGCGGTGGTTTATGATTTACTGGAACAACAACTGATTCGTTTATTGCCGGTTTACCAACAACGTTTACAAGACATTCTGGACAAACTGAAAATATTTTTGTTTGAACTGCGGCAAATCGAGGCCAGAGCGCAGTTGATACAGGGCTTTGCCTTCTTTCTGAGACAAAATCCGGACTACCAGCCGCAAGACTGGAGCGAGCGCGACGCTGTTCCCGATCACTGGAATCAAATCCAACCCTTAAGCCTTAATGCCTCGGCAGACCCGCTGGCGCATGGTTTACAGAATGAGTTGGTTGAAATCGTCCAAAAACTGAAAAGCGACTCAGAAGCCTTGCTGGCTAAACAGAAAAGCAGAACCCTTAACGCCGTGGTTTCCGGCCAACAAGCGCCGCAGAAGCTAGTCATGCCGATTTATCGCAAACAACTGAAAGCCTATCTGGCTTATGTCGCCAAACACTCCGGGCAACCAGTTTCCGCACTGGCTTTCAAACATGCTTTTGTCGCTGATATGGAAGCGGATATCTGGCTGTTTTGCGTAATGAATGAATGCTTAAAAACCTCCAACCGGCATTTGCTGATGACTTTTCAGCATAGTGATAAAAACACCCTGTTTACCGGCAACCGGCGGATCACTGATATTTTTTTAAGTCTCCCCGGCCGCCATGAATAAACGCCAACTGGCCGTCATCGAAAAAGCCCTGCTTTCAGAACAAGAGCTATTTCCGCTTAATCAAACCTGGCAAAGCCTGCATAATGAATACAACATCGGCCTGACCAGCGGTCTTAAACTGAAATTAAAAGAAGATGACAAGCGGGAACTGGCTATGCTGGTCAAACAAAAAACCGGCATTGATATTTTCGCTCAACCTCTGGAAAAATTAGCCGGACTTTCGCGCGAACAAGCCTTAAACATCGCCGCTGATGAGAAACTGGCCGGGCAAGCCGTCAAAAAAGACCGACTGGCTATCAAGCCTTTGCCGGGTCAGGCTTTGAAAATCAATGGGCAAAACCATCGCCTGCCGAACCACGGTCATCTGGATTTGGCTTTACCACACCTCGAATCCTGCCAACACTCAAGCTTGCTGGTGATTGAAAACTATCGCTGTTTCGACCGACTGGATAAACTCAATCTGGTTGTGGCCGAGCCATTCAGTCAAGCTCTGGTGGTTTATCGCGGCGATAATAGTTACCGCGAAAACACGGTCAGGCAATTAGTCGCACAACTCAATTTGCCGGTGCTGGTGATGCCGGACTTAGATCCAAAAGGCTTGCTGATCGCGCAATCTTTTCCAAACGCAATCGGATTACTGGCGCCGCCGCTAGACGAAATTGAAAAACTGTTTGCCCAACCGCGCTATCTTAATCCGACCCTGTACAATCAACAATTGATGGGCTGCCAACATCTGTTGAACAACAGCCCTCATCCCTTGCTGATAAAATTATGGCGCATCATGCGCACAGCACAAGCAGGCGTTGTTCAAGAACATTGGCTGAATGAGGCTTTTCAGTTAAGGGTTTTGTTATTTGACTATGAGACTACAAATAACCCAGATGATATTCTGCACGATCAGAAAATTTTGTAGGGCACCTTCTGAGCATGCAAAATACGCAAGGCTCCCCCTTACAACGGGACACCAATAGCGTAGGGAAAAACATGCTTACTCAGCGCCATCGAGCGGTACGCAGTGCGTACCCTACTGTGTTTCCTGTTGCTGAATTGAACCATCTGTGGCATTATCTCGTATTTTTTCAATTTTTTTAATCAATTACAGAGGCAATTCAATGGCTGGTCGCAACCATTTATTTATTCCGGGTCCTACCAATACTCCCCATGAAGTATCAAGCGCTATGCATGTTGCTATGGAAGATCACCGTTCGCCGATCTTCCCGCAATTATTGAAACCGGTTTTGGAAGATTTGAAAAAAGTCTTCCGCACCGAAACCGGCCAGGCTTTTTTGTTTCCCGCGACGGGTACGGCGGGCTGGGAAGTAGCCTTGACCAATACTTTGAATCCGGGCGACAAAGTCTTGATTTATCGTTTCGGTCAATTCAGTCATTTATGGATGAATATGGCGCAGCGTTTGGGTTTGAATGTTGAGTTCCACGAAGTCGAATGGGGTAGAGGTATTCCGTTAGATGATTTGGAAGCGCGCTTGAAGGAAGATAGCAATCATGAAATCAAAGCGGTTCTAGCCACGCATAACGAAACCGCCACCGGCGTAACCAGCGACATCGGCGGTGTGCGCAAAGCGATGGATGCAGCAAGCCATCCGGCTTTATTATTTGTTGATGGCGTCAGCTCTATCGCCAGTATCGAGTTCTTCATGGATGATTGGGGCGTGGACGGCGCGATCAGCGGTTCGCAAAAAGGCTTTATGTTGCCGGCCGGTTTGGCGATTTTGGCATTCAGCCAAAAAGCCTTAAAAGCCACTGAAACATCCACCTTCCCGCGTTGCTTCCTGGATTTAAAAGATCAAGCCAACGCCAATAAAGACGGCTATACGCCTTATACGCCGTCAACGCCGATGATTCACGGCCTGCGCAAAGCTTTGGATTTGTTATTGGTAGAAGGCATGGATAACGTTTACGCGCGTCATGCCCGCTTGGCGGAAGGCACGCGTCGCGCCATCGCCGCTTGGGGCCTGAAATTGTGCGCTCAGCCGGGTTTTGAGTCTAATACGGTTTCCGCGATTGTGGTGCCGGAAGACAAAGACGCCCGCGATGTGATCAGCACGGCTTTCCATAAATACAATATTTCGCTGGGCGCGGGTTTAACGGAAGTGGCTGGTAAGGTTTTCCGCATCGGCCATATCGGCGATATGAACGATGTTTCCATGTTGGGCGCTATCGCCGGTGTGGAAATGGCAATGCTGGATAACGGTTTTGATATTGTGCCGGGCAGCGGCGTTGCGGCGGCAATTGAGTATTATCGCTCTACTGCTGAATAAGCGATATTTTTATATAGTTGGGTGAAGAAGATTTTTCTTCACCCGCCTAATCTATCTCTCCGTTTATTTTAGGACTAAAGTCCTACCTACGTCCTCTACCCTTTGTTCTCTCTGATTAACTACCCTGATTCCGATACGGCCTATAACTCCGCTGCGATTTCAGGCGTTTAATTTTCAGCTTTCGCTGACAGATTTCGGTTTCGGTTAGCACCTGAAAAATATCCGAGGGCATGCCTTCCGGCAATTCTACGATAGTGTAGTGATTGCGAATATCGACTTTACCGATGCGCTGCCGTTCCACGCCGGATTCTTCCACTAACATATCTTTGAGCTGCTCAGGACATAGTTTATGGTGGCTGCCGACATCCAGGCGATAACGAATACGTTTGCTTTTAGTCGGCTGATTCAGCAATTCGCCGGGCTTCCTGCGCCTTTCCACGCTTCTTTCCGGCTTTTTAACATTTTCATATAAATTGCTCTGACTCATAAAAATCAAAGCGGCTCCCAATTCATCCGGGGAACAACCCAAATCAACAGTCAAACGATTAAAAAATTCACCTTGCAGCGAGAGGTTTTCGCCCTGCAAAACCCTAAGCAATCGATTTTTGAATTTTCTTTCTTTACGATCAGTACTTTGCATCAGTCAATTCTCACAGACGATCCATATTAATATCCACATAGGCTTCATCACGCAAACGCCGCAACCACAGCTCGGTTTCTTCTTCGATTTTACGTTTACGGATTTCTTCCCGCACCTGATTCTTTTTAAATTCCACGCTGTTATCCTGTTCTTCCTTTTCCAGCACTTGAATCATATGCCAGCCGAACTGAGTCTGCACCGGTTCGCTGATTTCATCAATCGCCAGACGGCTCATCGCCGCTTCAAACGGCGGCACTAAAACGCCCGGCCCGACCCAGCCTAAACTACCGCCGTTCAAAGCTGAGCCTTTATCGTCAGAATGCGCGCGCGCCAAAGCTTCAAATTCGTCGCCGTCCAGAATTCTTTGTTTCAGCCCTTGCAATTTCTTTTTTGCTTCCTGGTCATCAATCAATTCATTGGTTTTAACCAGAATATGCCGCACTTTAAATTTGGTTACCATATGTTTGGCCGCGCCTTGCATTTCCAACATTTTGATAATGTGGAATCCGCTGGGGCTGCGAATCGGATCGGAAATTTCCCCAACATTCATTTGCGCGACATGATCGACAAATAGGGTCGGCATTTCAGCCATTGCGCGCCAACCCAAATCGCCGCCCTTCAATGCATTGCCGCCATCCGATGCGCTGATCGCCTTTTGCTTGAAATCATCGCCGTTTTTGAGTTCAGCGATGATAGTTTCCGCTTTGTCGCGGGCTTTTTGAATCGATGTCGCCGAGGCGGCTTCCGGCAGTGCAACCAAAATATGTCCCAAGCGATATTTCACTTTTTCAGCGCCGACTTTACCTTGGGTTTCCAAATAATGCGCCACTTCCCGATCAGTCACTTTAATACGCGATCCGATTTCCCTGGCGCGTAATGGATTGATTATTATTTCATTGCGGATGGTTTCTTGAAAACGCCCGAAATCCATCCCTTGGTTAGCCAATTCAGTTCTGAATTGCGGCAGGGTCAGATTGTTTCGCGCGGCAATATCGGCAACCGAATTTTGCACCATTTCATCACTAATGCGTATGCCCGATCTTTCCGCCAATTGCCTTTGCAGTTTTTCAACAATAATCCTTTCCAACACTTGCTTTCTTAATACAAAAAGCGGCGGCATCGCCATATTGCCCATTCTGATTTGGTCGGCAATGGCGCTCGCTTCTAAAGTTAATTCGCTATCCAGGACAACGTCATCTTCCACCACCGCAATAATACGGTCAATCAATTGCGCATGACTCGTCATGGTCAGGCAACACAAGGCCATGAACATCAATATTTTTTTCATCGTTTAATCATCTACAGGTTTACGGTAACCACTTAAGTTTCTTTCAAGAAATTCATCAACCTTATCGCCGAAGCCGGCCAAGCCTTTAAATTCAATCTGCACGAATACGCCATTTTCCGCTTCGGCTTCAATGGAGTCGCTGATGCTGTTGACATAGCGGCGGCCGATAATGCGAAAACGCCAGCAACAACTTTCTTTTTCCAGGCCTAAAAAGCTTTCTGTGGTTTGGTTGAATTTTAAGGAATATTGCCACCGTCCGACCGCATACCAGTCGTCATATAAAGGCCAGCGGAACGACATATCGCTTTGAATAATCGAGGCCGGGGCATCAAGATCATCGCGTCGATAACGATAACCCAGGTTAATAATTTCGCCCGGCAAATTGCGATAACGAATATAGGCTTGCCCGCGGCTAATGTCATTTTGATCCAGATTCCACTGAACCATCGACGAAAAAGACCAATGATCGGTCAATTTACCGCTTAATTCAGCGATTAAATTGGAAAAGTCTCGCGGGTCGGTTTGATTGCCGCTTAACTGAACCTCGCGATCCTGAATATAAAAGATCTCGCCGACGCTCAATTTCAAGCGTTCTTCCCCGGTTTCGGAATCCAATAAACGGGAAGTTAAAGCCAAAGTCACTTGGTTGGCGTCTTGTATGCGGTCCATTCCGTTAAAACGGTTTTCCCGAAATAAACTATGGAAATTCAAGTCATACTCGGCAGTATCGAACAAGGGAATATCGGACTGATCGTCTTTAGGAATATAAAGATAAAACAGACGCGGCTCCAGCGTATGTTGAAAAGCGTTACCGGCAAATTGCAGGTCTTTTTCAAACACCAAGCCGCCGTCCACCGAAACAATCGGTAAAGTTCGACTAATATCATCCGCTTTACCGGCCTCTTGATCCTGCAAATAATACTCGGTATGTTGCACGGAAAATTTCGGTACGATAAATCCCGCCGCCGTCCGCAATGGAAAACTAATCGACGGTTTAAGGTTAATCCGGTGCCCCTTCACCCGTTGACTGCGATAAAAATAACTGTATTCATTTTCCATCGCCAGATTAATCGGCAAGTCGGCAAAATCATGGCGCAGATTCAAACTCACCTGCGGATATTTTTGATACGGTTTATTGTCCGATGCAATCGCTCTATCAATGGTTTGATAATGTTCCAGCTTGGCGGAAAAGTTTAACCACTCTTGCTGATAACGTAAATCGGCCAAACTGCGCAAATGCCGGGTGTTTGAGAAGCCCAGAGCATTATTCAAGTCATTGAAATAATCATCATCCGAAACATAATTCAAATCCAGATGCGATGACAAGCCGGGCAGGAATAGCGTATCCGATTGTATGCTGGCGGAATAACGCGATTCATCGCGCCGGGTATCAACCGGCATATACTCCAGACCCACTTGACCGCGCGACATTTCGGTTAAATAACGAAATTCGGAACGCAGCATGCCGCCCCGTTTACTCATATAGCGCGGAGTAAAGATGACATCATAATTCGGGGCGATATTCCAATAAATCGGCAACTCAAAATCGAAGCCGTTTTTCTCGGTGCTGCCCCAGGTCGGCGCCAGAAAACCGGATAAACGGCGATCATCCAGCGGAAAAGAAATATAAGGGGTATAAAAAATCGGCACTTTTTTAAATTCCAGCCAGGCGTGACGCGCTGCGCCCTTGCCGGTTTGCCGGTTCATTTTAAAGCGGTCGGCATGCACCACCCAGTCCTGATTTTTCGGCGGGCAACTGGTGATACTGGCGGAAGTATAACGAGACAAAGATTTATTATCGCGATAAACAGCGTCGGCGCGGCCTCTAAAACCGCCTTCCGGTAGAATAAAAAAAGCATCTCGCAAACGCGCCTCATCGCTATTAATTTTCAATAAGGCCGATGCGCTGAATAAAGCCAATTCATTTTCGGTATAAATCACCTGCCCTTGCGCATCCAACGTTTCGGAAACCGAATCATAAGTCACCCTGTCCGCTGAAATTTGCTGATCGGCGCGGCGAATGTCCACATTGCCGTAAAAACTGGAAATTTCTTTATCAAAGACTTCCGAATAATCGGCATGCACATCCATCGGCAGTTGCTGACGCAGACTTTTGTCGGTCGGCTGCTGTCGATTCTCTTCGCTATATTCCGTCTCACAGCCCTCCCAAGGATCATAAGGCAAGCGATTATGTAATAATGCGAAAGTCTGTTCTTCGGAAAAATTAAAAGCCGGGGTCAACCAACTATCTTGTTGACCGGCATCGCCCATGACTCTGGCCTGACCTTTTGGATCCGCCCCGACCAGGCTGCAACTCCATACGCCATCTTCCTGGTCATCGTCGCTACATGTCCAGCCCTGCTGCTGTATGACTTTTTTGGGCGGTTCCTCTAAACGGGGATAAGCCATTATCGGCGGCTCGGAAACTGGCTCGACTTGCTGCATTTGGATAGTTTCAAGCGGCGTTTCCGTTTGAATTTGAGGATCAGGCTCATCCTGCCCGGCGCAAACCCACTTGCCATCCATTCCTTGTTCACAGTCCCAGACATTGTTATTTGCGATAGCCCAATCGCTGATACATGAAAGCAATATGACGGTAGTTAAGCGAAAATGCATAAATCCTTTCAAGTTAAGTGGCTAAAGTTATCGGAAATCGAATAAAATGAGCCCTATATTTTACCTTAGTTTAATTTGATCGTTTTAAAAAATGCATATCGGCTCGCCTGATAATCGGATTCTAGCCATGCTTTCATGGCTGGAAAATGACCTGGGCTTTAAAATCAAAGATTTCACCCCTGCTTGTAGCGACGCCAGTTTCCGGCGTTATTTTCGAGTGGTTCATCAACAGGGTCGCCATGTCGTCATGGACGCCCCGCCCGAGCGGGAAAATACCGACAGTTTTATTCATATCGCCAAACTCTTGATTGACGCCGGATTGCGCGCACCGGTCATTCATCATATTGAAGCCCGGCAAGGTTTTCTGGTTTTGGAGGATTTCGGCGAAACGACTTTTTTCGCCGCTCTCAATGAACAAAATATGGCGCCGCTTTATCATCAAGCATTGGAAAATCTATACCAAATGCAAAGCGCCATCCCCAGCGTAGCGAGCAAATTGCTGGCGGCATATGACCGTGCATTCCTGGCTCGTGAATTGGATATATTTTACCAATGGTTTTTACAAGAAAAGCTTAATCTGGAAATTCCCGAAGATTTACGGGAACAATTGAATACATTGCTGATCGACTCAGCATTGGAACAACCGCAAACTTTCGTACACAGGGATTATCATTGCCGAAATTTGATGTTGCTGGATAATCAGGCTTTGGGGATTCTGGATTTTCAAGATGCGGTATATGGCCCGATTACTTATGACCTGGCTTCATTGTTAAAAGACTGCTATATCACTTTACCGCAACCTTTATTAGATGAACTGCTACACCGCCATTACCAAAAACTGGCCGACGGCGGCTTTCCGGAAGTCGATTATCCGGCATTCAAGCAATGGTTCGAGTTAATGGCGATGCAAAGACACTTGAAAGCCATCGGCATCTTCTCACGCTTGGATATTCGCGATCAAAAACCCGCTTATTTAAAAGATATTCCGCGCACTTTAGAGTATGTGCGACAGATCAGTGAACGCTTCAAGCCTTTACAGCCCTTTTCGCAATATCTCCATCATACGGTTTTACCGCGTTATCAGGAAATTCAATGAAAGCGATGATTCTTGCCGCCGGGCGCGGGGAACGCATGCGTCCGCTCACCGACCACACGCCTAAACCGCTGTTAAAAGTCAATGACAAACCTTTAATTCAATACACGCTGGAGAAACTGGTCAACGCCGGATTTACCGAGATCGTTATCAATGTCGCCCATTTAGGCCAACAGATTATCGATTATTTCGGCAACGGTCAGGCTTTCGGCGCAGCTATCGAATATTCCAATGAAGGCGAAACCGCTCTGGAAACCGCGGGCGGCATCATCAATGCCTTACCGTTATTAGGCGATGAACCCTTTTTGGTGATCAACGGCGATATCGCTTGCGACTATTCTTTATCCGCATTGTTAAACCAGGAGTTTCAATTAGCTCACTTGGTGTTGATGGACAATCCCCCGCATCACCCGGAAGGCGATTTTAATTTATCAAAAAACGGTATACTAAGTGAACAAGGCGCTGATAAATTAACTTATAGCGGGATCGGCGCATACCATCCGGAACTCTTCAAACAAATTCCGCAGGGAGTTGTTAAGTTAGGCCCGATACTCAGAAAACGAATGTCGGAACAACTGATTAGCGGTGAAAAACACAATGGTTTCTGGATGGATATCGGTACGCCGAAGCGTCTTGAGGAATTAAAAAAAATAGTCAATGAAGGTTCGGTTCTGATTTAACCCAGCCTTCGAAAATAGTGATCAATATTTGATATTTTGCATAACAAATTGAAAGCTGGGTTAACAAAGGACAGAACCCTTAAAAAAAACTATACTTCGCTCAAATCTATTTAAAGAGGTTTTTATGTCAGATCATATTTATAAAAAAATAGAGCTTACCGGCTCTTCTTGTGACGGTATGCAACAAGCCATTGAAAACGCAGTCAATAAAGCCGGAGAAACAGTCAAAAATATGCGCTGGTTTGAAGTGGTGGAGACCCGCGGCCACATAGAAGATGGCAAAGTCGCGCATTGGCAGGTCACCATAAAAATCGGTTTTACCATTGAATAACATTCTTTCTTCCTGGCCCCCTCTCTGCGTGGCAGTCTCGCAGTAAGGCTCCGCATTCGAAAGAAGGTGTCGGACTAAAAGTCCGACCTACTTAATGTAGGACAGACTTTAGTCTGTCTTTGGCGGCATGAAGCATATGAAATAACCCAATTTTAATCAAAAAACCTTTGCTTATACTTCGCGCGGTAAGACCTTGCTTTCGGAACAACCGCTTGCTATAAAATCCGCATCTGTAACCGCGCGAAGTAT
>SPJK01077912.1_pt1 | contig 14753 bp, 12 predicted proteins | sample 3741771 | NCBI WGS metagenome assembly SPJK01 (sample SAMN10925997, study PRJNA522277) | cold seep metagenome | isolation source: Elba SIP-enriched marine methane seep metagenome, extraction at timepoint T2 | place: Italy: coast of Elba, Mediterranean Sea | reverse complement strand
CTATGTTCAATCCACACGATAGCCAACCCACTTTGCTCAGGGAGGGAGACAGGGTTCGATTCCAATCCATAACCCAAGAAGAATTTGATTCATTGCAACGAGATAAAAAGTTGCCTTCCGATTATCAAAGCGATTTATCGATGGATCCGGTCATAGAAATATTGGCTCCAGGTCAACGCACAATCATCGTTGATGAAGGTCGGTGGGGATATCAACACTTGGGCGTTTCTACTTGTGGCCCAATGGACCCATTGGCAGCCAAGCTTGCGAATAAGCTGGTCAATAATGAAACAACCGACACTTTAATCGAATGCAATCTTGTTGGTCCTAAGGCTCGGTTTTTGGAGGATGCTGTTGCTGCGGTCTCGGGCGCTGAGGTTAAAGGAATTCCAAGTGGTCGTCCCTTCATGGTGCAAAAGGGTGAAGTGTTAAACCTTGAAGCGATTACCGATGGAGCACGAAGCTATCTAGCAATTCAAGGAGGATTTGCCGCAGATCGAGTACTTGACAGCTGCGGCACCGATCTTCGCGGACAATTTGGTGGCTTCAACGGAAGACCCCTTCAAAAAGGGGATACAATTTCTCGATCCCGAAACGTTGAAGAAACAACTGCCGGCAACGATTCGAACTGGCAAATCTCCCCTCGAAGCTTAGATATTGCCGATGCGGAAGATCCTATTCGATTTATCCTTGGTCCTCAGGCCGATTGGTTTGATCATGACGCTTTCAAGCAAATCTTGAATCAGCCGTTTCGAATTGGTAATGCAAGTGATCGAACGGGAATTCGATTAGAATGTGAGCGACCCATCAACACACCGTCACGTTCCATGTTATCCGAGCCAGCGGTGATTGGTTCGATACAAGTCCCTCCTTCAGGAGAGCCAATTATTTTGATGGCGGATCGGCAAACGGTTGGTGGTTATCCAGTGATCGGTGTTGTTGCCTCAGCTGACATCGGACGCCTTTCTCAGTTACGGCCTGGAGCGACAATTCGATTGGAAAAAATCGAACTATCAACTGCAATTAAGTTAAGACAGGAAGTAAACCAAAACTTCCGAATTGCTTGTCGAGGGATAGAGCTTCATGGCTGAACTATTGAAGTCAATTGATCTGAATGGTGATGTGGGAGAAGGATTTCCAACTGATCGTGAATTTATTCCGCTGTTGACATCTGCCAACATTGCCTGTGGAGCGCATGCGGGCGACGAGAAAACAATGAGCGAGGCGGTCGCTATTGCTCAAGAACATCGAATTGGAATCGGTGCGCATCCAGGTTTTGCCGACCGGGAAAATTTCGGTCGAAAAGAAATCTCGCTGGCGACTTCCCAAATTACCGATCTTGTTCTTAATCAGCTCATCCGACTTCAGAAAGTGTGTGATGAACAGCAAGCTGAAATTCGTCATCTGAAATTGCATGGAGCTCTCTATCATCTTGCTGCTCGTCATCAGCAAATTGCCGAATCGGTTGTCGAAGCGATTAAGAAGTTTCACTCACCAATCACCTATATCATCGGCCAAGCAGGTACCGTTTTTGAAAAGGTTGTCTGCCAGGCTGGTTTGGTATTCGTAGCCGAGGCATTTGTTGATCGAGCCTATGACCGCAAGGGAAAAATTATTCCAAGGTCCGAGCCAGGTGCAATTATTAGTGACCCTCAGGTATCAAAGCAACAAGCAATTCTGATGGTCACCAAGCAGTCAGTAGAGCCATTCGGTTCGAAGATCGAATCTACGGAAAGAGTCTCGCTCAGGGCTCAAACGCTTTGTTTGCATGGCGATCATGCCGGGGCAGTCGAATTAGCCCACCAAATCCGCATATGTTTGCAAGCGGAAAATGTTCTCCTGAAGCCATTCGGGCCCTGATATTCGGGCTACTTTGTCTCGCGGAAAGGTTGGTAGACGCTCCACTATTGAGAGATTTCTGTGTACTATGGAGTCTTGCGCGGGTAGCTTCCCAATAGCCTGTCCGCATGAGCCCAGTCGGGCATTCCGATTCGGAAACAAAAAACCATACGCAGCGAGATTAAGAGGGGCAAGTATGACATCGATCGCCGACGCGGTCAAAAGTGGTCTGATACCCAATAGCGCGGAGCTAGAAGTAAACAAGCTGTTCCGAGCCTGTGTGAAGATCGAAGGTAGCGACTTGCACCTTAAGACCGAAAAGCCACCCATGGTGCGTGTGGGAGGTACCCTGCGTGCTCTCAATCGAGGTCCCATTGGTGACGAGGAGATGGTCTCTCTGTTGTTGCCCTTGCTGAACGATCGTAATCGGAAGATTTTCGATAAAGATGGCGGCGCCGACTTTGCTCACACCCTTGAGGTTGATGGAATCAATTGGCGTTTTCGGGTAAATCTCTTCCAGCAACTTGGTCACATGGGAATGGTTGCCCGGCGTGTGAATAGTTGGATTCCTGACTTCGAAGGTCTTAATCTACCATCCAGCGTTCAGCAACTCTGCACCTATGACCAGGGGATGGTCTTGCTTGCCGGAGTTACCGGCTCTGGCAAAAGTACGACTATTGGTTCGATGCTCAATTGGATCAATCATAACTACCGAAAGCATATTCTTACGCTTGAGGATCCGATTGAGTTTGTCTTTACCGAAGACAAGTGTTTAATCAACCAACGCGAAGTAGGACAGGATGTTTACGACTTCGAGATTGGAATGAAGCATGCGGTTCGTCAGGACCCGGACATTATCCTGGTGGGTGAGATGCGTGACAAAGAGACCTTTATGACAGCTATCCATGCTGCTGAGACGGGTCACTTGGTCTTCGGAACGATCCACGCTTCGAGCTCATCGACTACGATTGGCCGTATTTTGGACCTCTTCCCACAAGATATGCACCCGGCGCTGCGTAGTGCGATTGCCTTCAATATGAAGGGGATCATCGCTCAGAAGTTGCTCAAGAGTATCCACCCTGATTTTAGTCGAGTACCTACGGTTGAGATCATGAATTTCACACCGACAGTAAGAAAGCTTATTCTCGAAGAGCAAGACGAAAAGCTGCCAGACGCCATTCGAATTGGTGCCGAGGATGGCATGCAAGACTTCACGCAAAGTCTAAAATCACTCGTTGATAAGGAACTTATTTCGCGTGAGGAGGCCATGGAAGTGGCACCCAACCGCGAAGCTCTCAAAATGGCCCTCAAGGGAATTGATGTTTCCCAAGGTGGCATTCTTTGATGAAAAAGAACCTGATGCAGAATCTAGTTTCAAGAACAACACCAAGTCTGTTGTTGTACTTTCTTCTTATTGGCCTCGTTTCTGAGACGCATGCCCAAGTTGGTCTTGGTGACATTGGTGCGGCCAATTCTATCCGATCTGAGATGGAAGCGGGCACGACTGGCCGTAAGCGAGAGAACCCTGTAGAAGAAGCTCCGGCGGAAGAACCTATTGCCGACGAGAGCAACGAGGTTGTGGATCGTGGCGGTGCGAATGGTGTTTCCTTCGACGATTGGAATGACGAACACTCTATTTTAAGAAATCCAAGTCCATCGGTTAGTTGGTGGAAGATGCTGTTGGTTTCGATGGTGTTCTTTGCTTGGGTGAAGACCGCTGATTGGATTGGCCGAGATGCTCGCATCTATAAACTAGGGCATGAGCATTGGGGAATCGTGGCTGTTTTTCCTTTCTTCTTTGCATTCTTAGTTTCATTGCTGGTGCCGATTTATTTTGCTGGTCTTGGTTTAATGATCGCTGCGTGGATCGTCCCGTTGATTGTTTATGCCGGCAAACACAACGCCTCGGTTGAATCTCATCAGAAAGTATTCAATGGGGATTGGTTTCGATTCCAACTTGCAATTGTTGGCAAATCTATCGGTCTGAAGGTTCAAACTGAGAAGAAGGCGGATTACATGAAGGGTCCTCCTGTTGATCTGCAAGCAATGGGTGCCAACGAGGAAACCAAGAATCAAGCGAACCTGATGACTGCGCGTCGGTCACCAGCCTATGTGCTCGTCAAAGAGTTGGTAGCTGATATGGAGGCACGTCACAGCGAGCGTGTCATGCTTGATTTCACGCAAGAAGCTGTTGGAATCCGTCATCAGATCGATGGTGTTTGGCACAGTGCCGATCCTCGTGATCGAGAGTCGGGTGACGTTATGCTTGCCGTTATGAAGCAGCTTGCTAATCTGAACGTTAATGATCGTCGGAGTAAGCAAGAGGGGGTCTTCGGCGCTGAGTATCAAAAGCGGAAGTTTGAATGTCCAATCGTTACGCAAGGAACTAAGTCGGGCGAACGGGTTATTGTTTCCCTGCGTGGTGGGCATGCCAAAGACTTTTCAACCTTCTCTGACATTGGTATGCGAGACAAACTTAGCAGCCAATGGAGTGAGGTTATGAACCTTACTTCGGGGGTCATTATCTATTCGGCACCGCCGGAAGGGGGCCTTACTACTCTGACCGATGTTGGACTGCTAGAAACTGATAGGCTCATGCGAGACTTCTTCTCGGTAGAAGAGAAGTCAAACCCCGATCGTGACATCGAAAACATTGAGTCCGTCTATTACGATGCGACCAAGGGTGAGTCTCCTATCACCTTGTTACGCTCGCTTTCGCTCCGGTATCCTGACGTGTACGTTTGCCGAGATTGGGTGAATGTAGAGTCAGCAGAAAAATTTCTGACAGAAGTAAACGAGGAAAATCGCGTTTGGATAACAAGTATCCACGCTAAGGAAGCACCTGAAGCGCTGCTTCGGATGCTTCAGAAAAAAGTTCCGCATAAAGAATTTGCCGAGTCGGTTGCCGCGGTTCTGAACACAAGATTAATACGCAAGCTGTGTAACGCATGCAAGGTTGAGTATCCAGCATCACCTGAAATGCTTAAGAAGTTGGGAATACCAGCTGGCAAAGTGACAAGCCTCTACAGGCCACCCAAGGAAGACGAAATTGCAAAACCATGCCTGAACTGCAATGGGATGGGTTACCTTGGAAGAACGGGCTTGTTTGAACTACTGATTGTTAACGAGCAAGTACGTGAAGTATTACTGAAGAAGCCACAAATGGAACTACTACGCAAAGCGGCTCGCAAAGCGGGTATGAGAACCTTGCAAGAGGAAGGCATCCTTTTGGTTGCCCGTGGGGAAACTTCCTTGCCAGAACTTAGTCGAGTCCTCAAGGGGTAAGCCCTTGAGACGGAATAGCAGCTAACAAAATCCTACTACAGATATTAGCCCTTAGTAAATTATGTACTACGCCATAATAGGTATCGTTTTCTTTGCCACTTTTGCCATGATGGTGCGTGAAGGGATTTGGAACAATGTTATCAACCTCATCTCGATCATCTTGGCAGGCATAATAAGCTTCGGCACCTTCCAGCCGATTACTCGTTACCTCGATACACAACTTGGAGGCAGTTATACTTACCTCTTGGACTTTATTGTCTTGTGGTTCATCTTCACTGTAACTGTAACTATTTTTAAAGTTGCAGCTAAAGCTTGTTCACCGAAACGAGTTCTCTTTCTTGAGCAGGCGGATACCTTTGGGGGAATGGGCGTCGGCCTCATCGCTGGTGTTTTGATGACAGGTATGGTGATGGCATCCTTGCATAGTGCCCCTTTAGAATACGAAGTTTTTGATAGTCGCTTCGTAATGGGCAAGACGTATGACGAGGTTAAATCAAATGTTGATTCAACTTCTGCCATTACGAGGCCCGATCTGCTTTGGCTTGCTTTGGCCGAAAATACTTTAAATGGAAGTAGTTTGGGTGGCTCTGATTTCTCGGCTGCTAGATATATTCACTCTTATGCCGAGCACCGAAGAACGTTTGGCGAAATTTCGGAGTACCTCGTTAAACGGCGTTAGAACGGCAAATGCCAAGAACATATAGCAAGGTATTGGTTGCATGGATGAACAAGAGTTAAATTACAGGCCTGTCAACACAACAGCGATTCTAGGCTTTTTGCTTGCCGTCGCCTCAGGTGCATCGCTAGCTTTCCATGCGGTTTGGCCCTTATGTCTCGTTGCGCTGGCTGTCTGCTGGAATGCCTCTAGGACGATAAAAACCAACTCCGAGCATATGACGGGGCGCAGTTTTGCTCTGGCAGGTATCTTCTTAGCGATTTTCTTTTGCGCTGGGGCTTTTGCTAAGTCTCGCACAGCTGATCGACTCCACCAATCGGATATCGATGTCATAGCCAATCAATTCATGGATTATGTTTTGGCAAAAGATTATCTCCACGCATGCGATATGATGGAGCCTTACCAAGAGCGTCAACCTAGCGACGAACATCTAACCGCTCACTATGAGTTCGACGTGAATGCCGTCGAGAAGATCCGCGATTTTCGAGAGCTAGAAGCTTTGAAAAAACTAGAAGCGATTGATGATCCCAAATTGACCATTGTTGAGCGCCATCTGGTCCAAACTATGAAATTTGCTCGAATGTCATCAGCCAGAACCTATGAGGCTCGCTCGGCCGAAAATGTTAATTCAGGGAAGACAGTCAAACTGTTAGTCCTGTTGGAACGTAGTTCTACCCGTCTTTCAGACCCACTTTCATGGCGTGTAAAAGAATTCGCTTTAGCACGATAAATCCCATATTGTGACGTATTTCAGTAGGGAGTTGGGCTATCCGCTTCAGGCGATTGGTTGCAAGGTTTGCCTAATCGTTACGCTTTCACGGAATAGCCTGTTCTAGCCAAAAAAACCTGCAAGCAGTCTCTCTTCAGGCTGTATCTGTTTCCCCTAGTTCGACGATACGAATGGCGATCAGGAGTTCCACACCGCCCGGTAGCATGTCCGGCGCGTTACCGTGGGCGTGTTAGCCGGATATCCAAGTTGACGGGACCGGCGGCGATTTTCCCCCCTAAGAAGGAGTCTAAAGGTGAACATCCTACGATGGACCATGGGAGTTGCCCTGGTTGTGTTTGGTAGTGCTTTTGCACAGGCAGAAAACGCAATTCAGACAGCTTTCGATTGTGAACAAACTTGTTGTGAAGAGCCATCCTGCTGCTGTGATGAGCCTTCGTGCTGCTGCGAAGAAGAGCCATCCTGTTGCTGTGATGAGCCTTCTTGCTGCTGTGAAGAACCAAGCTGCTGCTGCGATGAGCCTTCGTGCTGCTGCGAAGAGCCAAGCTGCTGCTGCGAATCTGACTGCTGCTCGAGCTGCTGCTGTGACAGCGGTTGCGATTGCTGCTTGATGGGCGATTGCTGCATTGGTGAACCTTGGACCCTTAAGGAAGAAGTTTGCCCTTGCTCAGACATCGATTTCGGTGGCTGGATCTCAATCGGTTACCACAGTGAGAACACTCGTGGATCGATCGATGACAACGACGCTCTTGCGTTCAACGACCACCCAGATCGTTTGAACCTACACCAAGCTTGGTTGTACGCTGAGAAGGTTGCTGAAGCACCTTGCTGTGGCGTTGACTTCGGTTTCCGTGCTGATCTTATGTACGGTACTGACGCTGCCAAGACCCAATCTTTCGGTAACGACGCCGGTAACTGGGACTTCCAAAACGGTTGGGACCGTGGTGCTGGTTATGGTTGGGCGATGCCTCAGCTTTACGGTGAAGTCGCTTTCGGTGACTGGTCCGTTATCGCTGGTCACTTCTACACCCTAATTGGTTACGAAGTTGTTACTGCTCCAGATAACTTCTTCTACAGCCACGCGTTGACCATGTTCAATAGCGAGCCTTTCACCCACACCGGTGTTCTTGCTACCTACGGTGGTTTTGACAACGTTGAAGTTTACGGTGGTTGGACAGCTGGTTGGGACACTGGTTTCGACCAAGTTAACGATGGAAGCAGCTTCCTCGGCGGTTTCAGCACAAGCTTGACTGACGACATTGCTTTCACCTACATCGCGACCGCTGGTAACTTCGGTGCCCGTTCAGCTGGCAACGACGGTTACAGCCACAGTTTGGTCTTCGATGTTGCTCTTTCGGATGACTTGAACTATGTCTTCCAAAGTGACCTTGTCGACATCGACGAAGCTGGTGGTGTTACAGCTAACGACCAAGTTGGTATTAACCAATACTTGTTCTATACGCTTAACGACTGCTGGGCAGTTGGTACCCGCCTCGAATGGTGGAAGACTGATGGTTTCAGCTACAACGAAATCACCGTTGGTGCTAACTACCGTGCAACGGCTAACCTAATCATCCGCCCAGAAGTTCGTTGGGACTGGACCCCATCGGATGCCGGTGCTGTTAACGCAGGTCTAGCTAATGCTGAGGACTACAAGGAAACCACCTTCGGTGTTGACGCGATCTTAACCTTCTAGGATTGCTAAAGAAGTCAGTTGCCAACTTAGGCAACAGACATAAAAAATGCGACGAACGACCTCGGACTGCTTTGCGGTCCGAGGTTTTTTCGTTCGTCGCGTATAACCACTAGCCTAAGCCAGCGGCAGGGGTGGATCAAATTGTATTTGGCATAACGATCGACTTAGCACTGGTTAGCAGCACTGATTAACCAAGTCGGTATCGCATCCAAGCCATCGAGCCGAGTCCAGCAAACAAGATTGCTGCCGCAGCCGGTTCGGGGATAGGCATCGCTTCTTCTACTTCGACAACAACCGTTGCCTCATCTTCCATCGTCACCAAATCGAAATCAGTATCAGCTTCGATAACCAGCGAATCAGCCAACACGGTGTTGGTATCAAATTCACCAATAGTTGGTACTTGCTGCAATGCGATCTCGGTGCTCTTGAGTCCAGCAAAAGCTTCTGCTGAACAAATAAGCGCAACACATGCGGCAAAGGTCGATAATTTTTTCATGCGGTGCCCGTCCAAGTTGAGTAGTTGGGTGGCTGCTTTCGTTTATAACCCCAGGACGAAGTTCATATAACGAAATAGGCCAAAGCTGTTCTATCTCAAGTCCATCTAAGTAAGCCAGCAACTGGTAAGATCTATTTGGAGGCAAAACAAGCAGATTCAATCTGGGTAGCCGCTTCCATCAAAATCCATACCAGTATCCATTATGACGAACTTTTCTAGGATATCTATGCTTTTGCGAGAAAGATTATCGATTTCCAGAGAAAAATCGTTCCATCGCACATTCTAGGGCTTTATAAGCTTACGTCTGTTGCTGGAAGGCCTTGCAGATTATAAGTTTAGGTCAATTCCGGGATAGATATTGAAGACACGAACTTCCATTGAAATTGTGTTTTTTCACTGATAATCAAAGGGTTTAGGATCCCTTCGCGTGGGAATTCGTTAACAACTGGCTTGGGTGAGGTATTGATCAAAGTTATGAGCGATTCAGACGTTCCTGCCACTCGATTTGATTCTTTGGACGCCAATGAACGTCGAGTTCTGGGGGTACTTATCGAGAAGGCAAAGACCACTCCAGACGCTTATCCGCTTTCGCTGAATGCACTCAGAAACGGATGCAATCAGAAGAGTAATCGATTTCCCCAGTTGTCTCTGGACGAAGAACAGGTTGATCGTGCTGCTGATTCGCTGCGTGAAAAGAAGGTGATCAGCTTAGTTCAGGGTGATTCTCGAGTGGAACGGTTTAGGCATCTAGGCTACGACTGGTTTGGGGTAGATAAAGTTGAGCTTGCCGTCATAGCCGAGCTGCTTCTACGTGGCGCTCAAACAGTTGGTGAGCTTCGGGCTCGGGCTGCCCGCATGGAGCCAATCAAAGGATTGGCCGAGCTAAACCCCGTGCTCGATTCACTCATTGCTAAGGGACATGTTAAGTACCTGAGCCCGCCGGGGCGTGGGGCAGTGGTTTCTCACACTTACTAGTCGCCTAAAGCCATGGAGCGGGTCCTACGTGATCTTGGGCTTGGTGGCGATGCAGGACTGAATCAACCGTCTGTCCAAGCAGGGGAATCTCGAAACTCAGCGGAGAGTTCACCAGATAATTTATCATCCTCGACGAATAGTGAAATCGCGGAACTTCGTGAACAGATTGTTCAGCTTCGCAAAGAGTTTGAGGAATTCCGGTCGCAACTTATATAAGTTAGACATTGTCCAAAACCTGCCGATTTTCCATCGATGTTCAGAATCGCTTGGATTTAAGCTAGAATAGTCCTGACACAGGATGGTACTCAATCCGTTCTTATTTTTTGTTTCAGGTAGATATTCTTTCGGGGTCAAATGAATCAGCAGGCAGCCGACCCCGCCGATGTTAGCCATGCTCCTCATTCCTTCCTTCAACGGTCGGCTTTGTGGGTAAAGAGTTCGCTTTTTTGGCTACTGCTTGCCACTTATTTGCTCGGAGCCTTTTTACCTACTTACGGCAATGCTCTAAGAAACTGGGAGCTAGGAGATTGGTCCCCAGGCGGAGTACCAGCCCGATTTTCCCTAGGCATGGTTGCCATCTTGTTATTCTGCGGCGCAGCTTCGACCGATTTTTCGAAGCTTCTTGAATTTGTTCGTAAACCTGCGGAGATGATGATTGCCCTGGTATCTGTTTGGGTAATTCCTCTTCTGCTTGTTGTGCTCTGGGGTTTGTTGTTGGGGCAATTCACTTTTGGATTGGAGCCGACGACAAAGACAAGCATTTTGCTTGGCATTGCATTAACAGCTGCGATGCCAGTGGCGAACTCGGCTGTTGGATGGACTCAGCAATCCCACGGTAATTTGGCTTGGGCCATAGGCTTGGTCGTGATGTCCATTACTTTATGTCCCTGGGTGGCACCCATGGTTTTAAAGGCAATGGGCCTCACCCTCGGTCCCGCTGACGCCGCTCAGGCTAATTCACTGGTGAATCAGTTCACAGGCGCAGTGTTCATCATATGGGTAATCGTCCCAACGTTAATTGGATTTGTCTTTCGCAAAGTTGTCGGCAATGAAAGAGTTCAGAAGCGAAGCCACCTGATGGTTCTCGCTTCAGCGACAGCTTTACTGTTATTGAACTATGCGAACGCTTCAATGGCATTGCCAGAAGTTGTTAATGGTTTGTCGGGGAGTTTGCTTTTAACGGCATTGATCGTTGCAATCTCATTGCCGCTTGTTGGGCATCTCTCAGGTTGGGGGCTCGCTCGTCTTGTTAGGCTTCCTAGTGCTGCGAGAACCGCATGGGGTTACTCATTAGGCATGAAGAACACTGGCTTAGCTCTAAGCCTTGCTGACACGGCACTTAGCGATCAGCCTGTTGTGGTGTTGGTGATACTCGTATCAACCCTGATGCAACATGCCGTCGCAAGCTTTGCTCACATGCCAATGAGTTGGCATACGCATAAGACGAATTCAGAATGAATCTTAACCAGTGACTGCCGCGTCAAGGTTTAATTTCTTTGGCAATCACATACCACTTGGTGTCTTGCTTGCTTGCCTCAAGGTTATTCACGATAACCGGGGTATAGCTACCCCAGTAAGCCTTATCACTCTTGCCAAACGGATCGTTAAATTTCTCGAGTAAGCGATCATCAAGCAAGGAGTCCGCTGGCTTCAACTCGTCGACCAACTCTTCGCTTAGACGATAGGACTTGGAAGCGTTAACAAGCATTTTGTGGTAGAGAATCAAACCTCGTTTAGCGGGTTGGTTAACTTCACCTGTTGCTGGATCCTTCGAATCAATCAAGTCTTCCCGAGAATCGACGAGCATGATCTCAACGCCAGTCTCTTCCTGGTTTTTGTCGGCATTTTTTAAGGCGGTGAAGTGTCCCAAATCGACAGACATACCGAGGACGCCAAGCACTTTGTCATGGTCTTCATCGAAAATTGGCATTGAAAAAGCGACCTTCAGTTTTCCGCTTGATGAACTTCGATAGACGGCAGACTGGTGTGCTGATTCGATAGGCGTTGTGTCGGTCGAACCTTTGGGCAAATCGGCTCCCTGGCCATGAAAATAATCTCGGTAAGCGTATGATTTCCCAAATGATTTAGGTGAGGTTGGAGCACGGGCGATCTGGACTCCATCGGCATTCATCAAGAACCAGCTGCTCGACTGAAAATCGATGTCTTTCGTGCTCTTCTTCTTCAAAATCCATTCGGCGGTCGGTTTCCAAAAACTGCGATCATCGGGGTCTTGTTCGACGAGCTCCAGCCATTCAACCAGCTCCTTATCACTCGCTAGATTTCGAAGTGTGCCGAGCCGACTCTTTATCTCGCTGGTCAAATTGTTGGCAACGCTTTCCGCATTTGTTTCAAGTGCAATACGATGACGTTCGAGTAACTGATAACGTTGGCCAGCAAGCATCCACGCGAGCACGATCATACATAGGGTTGTAAGAGCTAGTGTTGCCAAGGTTGCATGCCAACGTGATTTTGGCATCAGCGTCGATCCACCCGAATGAGCGCTGTGGGGTAGGGCACGAACTTTGGTATCAAGACCGGCCTGGCCAATCAATCGTGTTTCTCGCGCCCCGCGGCCACGCACGGTCGTTCCAGCCCGATGGTGCGCCACCAAGGCTTCCAAGTGATGGTCTTCAGCGAACGGGGCAAGTGCTATCGCAATATCCATCGGTTGCTGAGGCCTATCTTCTGGCTTCTTCGCCAGCATCTTTTCAAGCAGCTCAACCACTTCACTGGGCACGTTATCAGTTCGATAAATCTTAGGAACCGCCTCGCGCTCGTGGGCTTTTTCAGGCCGAAGGTCCGAGTCAAAAAATGGCGGTTTTCCTGTGAGTAAATGGAAGAAAGTACAACCGAGGCTGTAAATGTCTGCCCGAATATCGACCGATGTCGTTCGCCATTGTTCTGGTGACATGTAATAGCCGGTCCCCATGCCTCCATGGTCGACCTGAGTGACACGCCCCTGATCGTTTTCGGTTAGCAGAGCAAGACCCAGGTCAAGAAGCTTGGCAACCGCCTGCTTACCGACCCTCATTCCACTATCCGACGGCGTCGAAAGCTCTTCCTGCCGATCGACGAGTGTGAGCATGAGGTTGGATGGTTTTACATCACGGTGAACCAGATTACCTCGATTCAGATGCTCAAGACCAAGCGCCGCTTGGCGTATAATTTCACAAGCGTCGGGCACTGGCAGGGCACCCTGCGACTGGACAATCTCGTCGACACTCACTCCTTCCAAATATTCCATCACAAGGTAATGCTGATTATCCTCGGGCGTCGAAGAATCGATCGCGACCACGAGATTCGGATGTTCTATCGAGCCAGTCGCTTTGACTTCCTGATAAAAACGACGAATAACGCTGTCGCCACCCTTTGCAACCAGTTCAGGCTTAATGAGCTTCACGGCACGAATACGATCAAACTGAACGTGTCGTGCCTTGTAGACATTGCCCATGCCGCCGGCACCGATTTGTTCTAGCAATTCGTAATTGCCAAGTCTGGATTGTGGGGCAACGGTCGCACTGCCACTGCCGCTGAGTGGACCGCCTGAACGGCTTCCCGCAGCGTACTCGGTAAGCCCCATCGTTGCGGGTAACACCGACCATTGGCGTTCGGGTGGTTTTTCGTCTTTGGGTTTTCGCGGCGCTGTCGCAGCGCGGTTGTTGTAGAGGACCTCGTGGATTTCAACTTCCCCGATGCCGCGCAGCTGTAATCGGCCGTGGGAATGCAGTTGAATCCCATCAAGTCCGGCGTCTTCCAGGAGTGATGAAACCGACCTGGAAGCAAGGACTTGTCCAGAGTTGGCTTGGTCCGCAAGCCGAGCAGCGTAGTCCACGGCACGTCCAATGAAATTGTTCGGATCGGCGGGATCGATCTGCGGAGCCCCAACATGTATGCCAATTCGGACGGAAACCACTCCAACAGGAGTCCCGGTTTCCGCTGATTCGAAAGAGTCGGAAAGGATTGGTCGGCTGGCGTGGCTTAGTTGGACGTCGACTGCCCATTCAGCGGCTTTTACTGTGTCGGCAAAGGCTAAGAAATGCCCGTCGCCTGCTGTTGAGACAACCCTTCCACCGCGTCTGGCAAGATGTTCCTCGATCCGCTCGCGATGGGGAGTTAATACGTAACGGACATACGCTTCATCGCGTTGTTCGGCGTTCGAGCCAGGCATTTGCCGTTTGAGATCGACCGATCCAACCAGATCGGTGAACACAAATGTCGTAAGTGCAGACATGCTTGGCTGGCTTCTAAGGCAAGATAACTGGTAAGAATCCCTTCAATCATACCGCTTCAGGGCGGAACCACCAGTTGAGTTCTTTGCCAACTAGGCATGAAAAAAGCCCTGCAATCCAACTTGGGTGCAGGGCTTCTCTCGAATAGTTCTTTTGCTTTTTGGAATCGGGTAATGCCCGAGGCGAACTGCCGTTGGTGCTCGGTCCAATAAGCTCCATGCCGGGCCTTTGGTCTTTGGCCAGCGGGTGACTTTGGTCTGAGTCGGCCAATTGCCCTCTAAAGCAACTGACAAGTCATCCCGACTCTTGATGGTTCTAGGTTCTTAACCGACTAAGCTGCAACGGTCATTCGCTCTCGTGCCCAAACGAAGGCCGTCCGAAGGCGGGCGACAGGTTCGAAGGGGTCTGAATAACCATTTCTTCTTAAGCAAACGGTCTCCTGCGGGGTGAAGGGAACAACTCACAATCAAACGCATTTGACATCCAAATGACCAACCAATCGATCAGTCATTGACTGAGATTAGGTTTATCAATTTCGGGGTACGAATGTCAAAGTGAATTTGACCAATCTTCGATCCGAGAACGGTTTTTTCCCCGTAAATGGTCGGCTTATAAGGGTTATCTAAGAATTGACTATTTTGCTTGAAATAGTGGCAGACCTACCGTTCGAACAGTCTTGTGATGGAAGAGGCCATGGCGATAAGGCTGCGCTTTGAAGGAAGTATCGCTACCATCGGCTTTACCCGGCAAATCTAGCTTCATTTGCAATGATCACGCAAAGATTGCGTGCCGAATCATTGCTTCAAGAGAGTTCCTGGATAAGCTGGGGG